>Ga0209123_1000327_pt1 | contig 67368 bp, 54 predicted proteins | sample BarGraIncu00431A_FD_184500 | JGI IMG/M metagenome (GOLD analysis project Ga0209123, IMG submission 184500) | Arctic peat soil microbial communities from Barrow, Alaska, USA - Barrow Graham LP Incubations 004-31A (SPAdes) (version 2) | ecosystem: Environmental > Terrestrial > Soil > Wetlands >... | reverse complement strand
ACGACAGATGGATATGGTGGCACAAAAACTTGGTATGGATCCTTATGAGTTCCGTATGAAGAATATATTAAGAAGCGGTTGTCATACAATAAGTGGAGAGCTTATAAATGAAAATTCAGGACGACCTGAGGATTGCCTAGCCGCTGTCGCAAAGGAAATTGGATGGACAGGATATCAATCTGAAGAAGAACGAAAGTCAAACTCTAAAACGGGAAAATTACGGGGAAAGGGTCTTGCTTGCCTTCAGAAGGCTCCTGCAATGCCTCCTCATACTTCAACATCTGCAATTATGCAGATGGACGATGATGGCAATATCCGAATTATGCTTGGTGTTGTAGATATAGGACAGGGAGCAAACACCGTAATGGCACAAATTGCTGCAGAAGTACTTGATCTGCCAATAGAAAAGGTAAAGGTAATGTGGGATAATGACACAGACCATCATCCTTATGATTGGTCGACTGTTGCTTCAAAATATACATTTATGGGTGGAAATGCCGTAAAGAAATGTGCACAAAATATGTTACAACAAATGAAAGAAATGGCTGCACAGGTACTTCGAACTTCAGTTGAAGATCTGACGCATGGAGATGAGTATATTTATCATATCCATCATAAGCAGAGAAGAATAAAGTACAAAGATCTTGCACTTGGTTATGCTTACGAAAGTGGTAATGGTATCGGCGGACCGCTTATAGCAAAGGGAACTTATATGGCCAATGGACTTACTTTCCTAGACCCAGTAACAGGACAGGGATTACCAGCTCTTGACTGGACTTTTGGAGCTCATGGAGTTGAACTTGAGGTTGATATTGAAACCGGGGACATTAAAATTATTAAAATCGCCTCTGCTTTTGATATAGGTCAGGCAATCAACAGGAAGCTTGTTGAAGGCCAGATTATGGGTGGAGTACTTCAAGGAATTGGATCTGCAATAATTGAAGGTTATAAGTTTAGCCCAGAGGGTAGACTTATGAACCCTTCCTTTACAGACAACAAAATACCTACAGCAAAGGATATTCCAATGGAGATAGTCCCTATTTTAATCGAAAATCCTCAACCAGATGGGCCTTTTGGTGCCAGAGGAATAGGTGAACATCCAATGATTTCTGTGCCGTCAGCTATCGGAAATGCGCTTTATGATGCTTTAGGAATCAATTTCTACAAGCTACCGCTTTCTCCTGAAAATGTAGCGCTTGCGATAGAAAGACAACAATGATAGTTTAGTTATATTCAATCAAAAGAAAGAACCATCTGAGACTTCAGATGGTTCTTTCAAAATTAAAAACATTATTTAGAGTTCACCAGTTAAAAACTGTGCTCTTCCAAAAGCAAAACTCCAATCTTCACCTTCATTAAAGACCATTGAAACCATAATATCTGCTGGATCAATTTTGCATTCTTCTTTTAAAGCGAGAGCTAATTTTTTATAGAGAGTCTCTTTCTTTTCGCTTGTGCGCTGGCGGGATGTAATAGTAATCACAATCACATTTTTAGAACGCTCAAACCCTAATCCAGTATCTTTAATAATCATTTCATAAGCGTGATGTTGATGAACGATTTGATAACGATCACCTTCTGGTACTTGAAAAGCCTCGACTACTGCAATATGCGCAACATCTAGTATTTTTGTAATTTCTGTTTCGGTTCTTCCTTCAATCATATCAAAACGTATTAATGGCATTTAAAAACCTCCTATTATTTAAGATCTAATTTGTATTTTTCATTTTTATTTAATTTTGTTTGTACTTTTATATCATCTTTTTCTTTCGCTGGCATTATTAAAATATAAGTCACAAAGGATACAGCAAATCCAACAAACCATGCATAATCAAATAATACACTTAAACTTGGAATTATTTTACCAATAAGAGCTACTAATACTCCAACAACTAAAGCAATCACAGCTTTTGGATTAAATCCCTTAGAATAGTAATATTCACCTTCTACAGAGTATAAATCCTTTAGGTTAAGTCTTGTTTTTCTAGTAATCCAATAGTCACAAATTATTATTGCGGCAATAGGTCCGAGAAAAGCTGAATAAGTACCTAACCAGTTAAATATATAACCACTTGGATCTGATAATAGTTTCCATGGCATTATTAATATTCCTATTATGCCTGTTATAAGTCCACCAGTTTTAAAGCTTATTTTTTTAGGTAAAAGGTTAGAAAAATCATTTGCTGGTGAAACTATATTTGCAGCAATGTTTACAGATAAAGAAGCAATAATTATTCCAACGAATCCTATAAATAATGCAACTGGATTAGTAAATCTACCTATTATATCAACAGGATCCCACATTGCTTTTCCATAAATAACTGCAGATGCTGAGGTTATTATTATACCCATCGCTGAGAAAACTGTCATAGTTATAGGTAATCCTATAGATTGACCTATCATCTGTTCCTTTTGACCTTTTGCGAATCTAGTAAAATCAGGTATATTTAATGATAAAGTAGCCCAGAAACCAACCATACCAGTTAAAGACGGAATAAATACTTTCATAAATTCGCCAGTTGTCTTAAATTTACTTGGCTCACTTAGTAATGGTCCAAATCCTTTTGCTGTCATTACTACCCAAACCATTAAAGCTAATGCTAAAATTAAAACTACAGGTGCTGCCCAATTTTCAAATTTTCTAAGTACATTCATTCCCTTATAGATAATAAATATTTGAATTCCCCAGAAAATCATAAATGTTATTGCCATTGGAAGAGATAATCCAGCTATTTGAAAGCTTCCGCCTAATGTCTTAAAGCTAGGAAATATTGCAACAAATAACATATTTAATGCACTACCACCTATATAGGTATTGATGCCGAACCACCCACAGGCAACAACTGCTCTTAAAAGAGCTGGTATATTTGCGCCAAAGGAACCAAAAGACGCTCTTGCTAAAACAGGGAAAGGTATTCCATATTTAGTTCCCGGATGAGCATTTAATAACATTGGCATTAAAACAATTAAGTTTCCGAGGGTTATGGTAAGTAGAGCCTGGGCCCAATTCATTCCGAGTGCTATAAGTCCTCCAGCCAGCATGTATGTTGGTATACAATGTGCCATTCCAACCCATAATGCTGTAAAATTGTAAGTAGTCCATGTTCTTTCCTTAATAGAAGTAGGTGCTAAATCCTTATTGTATAGTGTACTTGATGTTACATCTTCTTTTAATTCGTACATTTCTTCTTTCATAATAATACACTTCCTTTCAAATATATTTTATTTATTGCTTTAATTCATCTTTGTATTTTTTTTCTCCATAAGTTATAACATTAACTGGGCAAACATTAGAGCAAAGATGACACCCAACACATTTGTCTTTAATTAATAAAGGTTCCCTATTTTCATGTTCCCACTTTATTGCTTGATGTCCTCCATCGAAACAAGAAATATAACATCTTCCACAACCAATGCAGGCATTATTTAAGAACTTAGGATATATTATATAATTTCTGTCTAAATTTTCTGCAGATACTATGTTGTTAAGAGCAAGTCCCACTATTTCATCTACATGGTTGAATCCATGTTCCTGCATATAATAAGATAATCCACTAATTAAATCGTTAATTATTCTATAACCGTACAACATGATCGCTGTTGTAATTTGTATATTAGAAGCTCCAAGTAATAAAAATTCTACCGCATCTTCCCAGTTTTCTATACCTCCCATACCACTTATAGGAATGTTTTTTAATACTTCACATTTACTTAAATCATTAATAAATCTAAGTGCTATAGGCTTTACAGCTTTTCCAGAGTATCCAGATACTGAAGATTTTCCATTTATAATTGGATATGGTGCAAAATTATCTAAGTCTATTCTAGTAATACTTTTTATAGTATTTATAGCTGCGATGCCATCTGCGCCACCTTCTATAGATGCTATTGCTGGTATTTCCATATTTCCTAAGTTAGGCGTCATTTTTGCTAGTATTGGCAAGTGTGTGCCTTTTCTTGTCGCCGCGCAATATTTCTTTACAAGTTCAGGATTTTGCCCTACATCTGCACCCATTTCAACCTTTGACATTTGTGGACAGGAAAAATTACATTCTATTATATCGCAGCCAGTTTCTGTAACTAATCTTGCAAGCTTTGTCCATTCCTCTTCACTCTCCCCCATAATGGAGGCTATTAATATTTTCTTTGGATATTTCTCTTTAATCTCCCTCATCCACTTTAGGTTTAATTCAAGAGGATGATCTGATATTTGTTCTAAATTCTTAAAACCTATAAAAGAGGAGCCTTCATTTCCTACGATATCAAATCTTGGAGATACCTCATTTGAAATATAAAAACCTATAGTTTTAAAAACTACTCCGGCCCATCCCATATCTAGTGCCTTTGCACACATTTCAAAATTACTTCCTACAACTGATGAGGAAAGGAAAAATGGATTTTCACATTTTACACCACAAAACTCTATAGATAAATCCTTATTCATCAAACCTAACCTCCTCTATAATGTCGCCAGCATCGCAAAGGTATTCTTGTATCATTCTTATCTTTATAGGTCTGTCTACTTTACCTCTTATGCAATTTCTTTGACACAACATTTTATTATTGCAAGCTTCACCACACTTACCATTTTCTTTCATTTGGTCAATCGCTTGAATCTTTGCTCCATGAATGTTTTTAAATTTTAGTGACATTATTAAACTTGCAGGATCCTTACCTGCTGGACATTCCTTTTTGCATGGAGGATCATAACATAGAAGGCACCTTGAAACATCTTCATCTATCATAAATTTATTACCCATTTTAATCTCCACCAATCCTAATTTCTCCACTCCTAATTAATATCTTGAAATAATATAACAGCACCACTCAAATTTCTATTTAACAATTTTTCTGCCTTTTCTTTTAATGAATTTTCCCCAACCTGGTTCTCCTACAAAACTACCATTATCAAATACTATTTTTCCTCTTGAAAATGTCATAATAGGATAACCTTTGATTTCAGTACCTCCCCATATTGTGTGATCTACATCTGAATGCATATTGTCTTTTGAAACTACAAATTCCTTATTAGGATCGTATATAACTAGATCTGCATCACTTCCGGGTGCTATTGTTCCCTTTTGTGGAGCACATCCAAATATCTTTGCTGGGTTTGTTGAACATAACTCAACTACCTTATTAAAAGAAAGAATACCTTTGTTCGCTTCACTTAGCATATAAGGGTACATGTTTTCTATTCCCATACAACCATTTGGTATTTTAGTAAAGTTATCTTTTCCCCAATCTTTTTCATAACTTTGGAATGGACAATGATCTGTTGCAATAGTTGCAATATCTCCTGTAGCTATACCATTCCATAGTGATTTTTGGCTCTCAATTCCCTTCATAGGAGGAGAACATACAAAATTTCTTCCATCTTCTCTCTTGTAAACTTCACTTGTAAAATGTAAATATTGAGGACAAGTTTCCGCATATATTTCATGACCTTCGCTTCTAGCTCTTTTAACCTCATCCATACCTTCCTTATTCGCCAAATGTACAATATAAAGAGGTGCATTTAAAGATTTAGCCCAATGTATTGCTCTTTTATCTGCTTCAGCCTCTACAAATTCTGGACGAGACATATAGTGATACCATGCAGAGGTTTTTCCATCCTTTAAATATTCCTGCGTTCTCATATCAATTAAATCTGGATTTTCAGCATGTACGCTAATCAAGGAACCTGTCTCCTTAGATCTTTTTAGTGCCTTACAAAGTACAGCATCATCAACCATTAAGCCTTCTTTTTTATAAACCATAAATAATTTAAGACTTGGGAGTCCATACTCTACTGCACTCTCAAATTCCTCTAAAACTTCATCTGTCATATCTGTTATAGCAACATGAAATGCATAATCAACGCAAGCCTCTGGTGCACAAATTTTATCTCTTCTTTTGGCAGTTTGAATTATCCCTTCACCCTTTTGCTGCATTGCAAAATCAAATACAGTAGTAACTCCACCACAGGCAGCTGCTCTTGTTCCAGCCTCATAATTATCAGCAGATACGGTTCCTCCAAAAGGCATTGCTAGATGAGTATGTGCATCTATGGCTCCAGGCAAAATGTACATTCCTGTTGCATCAATAACCTTGACATCTTTAGCTTCAATGTTTTCTGATATAACTGATATTTTCCCGTTTTCTATGCCTATATCTGCCTTATAAGTATCCGAAGCTGTTATTACGGTTCCATTTTTAATTATTATTTCCATTTTTATCACCTCATATTTTATAGTAAAAATTTAACCTAAATCAATTCTTTATCTACATAATATAGGACTTCATCAAGTATTACTAAAGCCTCTTTAAGTTCCTTTTCCTTTATTATTAATGGAGGAGCTACAATAATGTTATTTTCATGAGAATAAGTAGAAAATCCTTTTTCCTTTAGTTTCCCGACAATCTTGCTCATTGTTTTCTCTGGATCTTCTCCATAAGAAACTATTGCTTCACGCGATTCTTTATTCTTTACGAGTTCTATTGCTGAAAATAATCCTATATATCTTACATCACCTACAGAAACATGTTTTTCTTTTAATTTTTCTAATTCTTGACCTAATATTTTCCCCATTGCTTTGCAATTATCTAAAAGTTTATCATCCTCATATACTTCTAGTGTTGCACAACCTGCCGCACAACTTAAAGGATGAGCATTGTACGTAAGGCCACAATTTAAAACATTATCATCAAAATATTTTGCTATTTTCTCATTTACTATAACTCCACCTAATGGAACGTAGCCACAAGTTATTCCTTTAGCAAAGGTAATCATATCAGGCTTTAAACTCCAGTTATCGCATGCAAACCATTCTCCCGTTCTTCCCCACCCCGTCATAACTTCATCACATACAAGCATAATTCCGTAATCGTCGCATATTTTCCTTAATCCTTTTAGATAACCCTTAGGCGGAATAATTACTCCATTGCTTCCAGTTATCGTTTCAATAAAAATTGCGGCTACAGACTGGGCACCTTCGTATATAATTTGTTCGCGAAGTTTATCAACATAATATTTACTTGCGGCTTCTTCTGTTTCAAATTTTATACCTTCTCTATAAATGTATGGATCAAAGAATTTTACAAATCCAGGAATACCAGGTTCACAAGTATAACGTCTTGGCTCTCCTGAAAGATTTGCCGCTCCATAGGAAGCCCCATGATAAGATCTATATCTTGAAAATATTTTATTTCTTCCGGTTACCATTTTAGCTATTTTTATTGCATTTTCATTAGATTCAGCTCCACTTAAAGTGAAAAATACTTTTGCCATGTTATCAGGTGCCTTTTCTATTACTTTAGCTGCAAGTTCTGATCTAACATCAACTGCATATCCAGGACCCATATATGCCATTTTTTCAGCTTGCGTTTTTATTGCAATAATAATCTTTTTATTACCATGTCCCACATTAAGATTCACTAGCTGTGACGACATATCAAAGAATTTCTTCCCATCACTATTCCAAAAATAGATACCCTCTGCTTTTTCTATTACATCTGGTTTTAAATTTCCTTGAGCACTCCAAGAATGTAGATTATATTTTTTATCATTTTCTCTAATTTTATTTGCTTCTGATTTTTCCATTTTTCTTTCCTCCTACTCAAAGTTTTTTATTATATATGAACTTAATCTCGTTATAATTTGAAGTAACTAATTCTAAATATTGAATCTTAATATAATTAAAAAATCATTATATAGAATTGTTTTAATAATTAATATGTTTATAATTTATCATATAATTAATAGAATTTATATGTCCACCATAAACAAATATCATAACACTTAATTGTCCATTAGAATTTTTATTGCCTTACATGACTGCATTGTAAGCATTTAATCTTAAATTTATTAAAAATATATTTCTAACTTAGATATCGTTTTATGTAATATAAACACTGTTAATAGTTATAAGAAAAAAGCTTATGTATTAATATTAAAATGACATGTATTATTGTTAGACTTGCAAATAGCACTGCTAATAAGCTTATATAAAAATTATTTATGCTCTTGGAATAGTAAAAAGAGAACACACTAATCATAATGATTAATATATTCTCTTTATATATTTAAGAATTTTTTTATTTTAATACATAAGGTAATTTGAAATATTATATTATCATCTTTTAAATCACAACCTAATATCTCTTCTATTCGATTTATTCTATATTTCATGGTATTTCTATGAATATAAAGAAATTCTGCTGATAACCCAATATTTCTATGCTTTTCTAAATACATTTCTAAAGTTTCTAACAAATTTGAAGAGTTTTTAGTATCATATTTCTCTAGTTTATAAAGAGTTTCTTCATATAAATTCCGCATTTCATCATAATTGTTTATATCAAAAAACAACCTATATACTCCCGTTTTCTTGTAATCACTTACATAATCAATCTTATTATTTCGCTTAGAAATATCTAATGCCTTTTGAGCTGAAAATACAATTTTACTGAAATATTTGATTTCAGTTGTTCCTCCACCAAGGCCTATACTTACAGTTAGTCCTTTTATTCTTTCATTTATTAGAAGTTTAATTTCCTTCGCAATATGAATTATTTCATCTCTGTTATTTTTCCCTTTATACATAGGAACTAAATTTATAAAAGAATCACTTTGAATCATATAAAGAGCTTTTTTATTGTGTTTAAACATTATAGAATCAATCAAATGTTGAACATGGGTTTTTAGTTCCTCAATCTCCCTTTCCTCTATGATATTATTCTTTTTTATATATACTTTGAAATCATCTATATCAACCACAAGGGAATGATAACATTTTTTAGAATTATAACCATAAATAACTGCCTTGTTTATGGTTCCTGTTGTAATTTTTTCATTACCAAATATTACCTCATTCATAAAACCACTCATGGATTCTTCTTTAAGTTTTGCATTAAATATTTCTCTGCATATGCTTTGAATGACATCAATAAGTTTAACTTCAAAAGGTAGTTCAAATATTGGAAAATTTATAGAATTAGCTAAATCTATAACTTCTTTTGGTGTTTTTTTTATATATGGACCCACGTTAATTACAAGTCCCGAAAGATTTTTAGCCTCTATATCATTTACTAACTTAATAAGTGCATTTGTATCGTTTTTAATTAATACTCCTGTTATAAAAAGTAATTCTCCGCCTTTAACCCAGTCTGATACATCATCTAGTTCTGTTACATGAGCCCATGTTATTATCCGTTTAATTCCGCCACTTCCTGCAACTAATTTAATCTTCTCTAAGTGTGGTAGTTTAACCATTTCCTCACAAGTTACAAACATTTATTTTTACCTTCAGTGTCTCCGCACTGTAACCCTATACCCATTGTTACGGCCCCTTTCTTATCAACTTTTTTTAATCTTTATTTTTGTGCATTTTATTTATTACATATTATGTTTAGATTTTTTTAGTATTCCCCAAATTAGACTCATTATTGATATTCTTGAGTTAAACGATATGAGCAAAGAAAAATCAATCTATTTCTTATCAATTTCCAAAACTGTCTGTAGAGCTACATTTATGCCGCTCCAGCATTCTTCAACAGATGTAAATTCAGGTTCGCAATGGCTATGTCCATCCTTACTTGGGACAAAGATCATAGTAGTAGGTATAATACTTGCAACAAACTGTGCATCATGTCCTGCACCACTGTACATTTTTTTACTTGTATAGCCATATGCATCAGCACTTTTTTGAACTAAACCCACTAATTCTTCATTAAATTCAATTGTATCACGCGCCCATGCTTCTTGATACTTAACTTCGCACTTATCAAATTCCTTAGGCATATTCTTTATTATTTGAACAACTTGTTTAATAACCTCTGGATCCTGATGTCTTGCATCTAATGAAAAGTCAACCAAGTCAGGAATAACAGTATGTACACATGGATGGCAAATAATTTCACCGGTTGTGTAAACAAGCTTACTATCTAATTTATCAAGCTGCGCATGTAGATATTTAAGAGCAGAGGCTGCAGCCAAAAGAGCATCTTTTCTGTATGGCATTGGCGTAGTTCCAGCATGATCAGCCTGTCCATAGGTTCTAATTCGGTAGTTAACCATTCCTACAACACCCTCGACAACACCAATTTGTTTCTTTTCAGCTTCAAGAACAGGACCCTGCTCAATGTGTAGCTCGAGCATTGCCATATAGTTTTTAGGGCTTAGTCTGTTTGCTTCTTCCCCTATATATCCACTCTCCTTCAAAGCCTCACCAAAGGTTTTTCCGTCGGGACTCTTAGACTCTAGCATCTTATCCTTTTCAAACATACCACAAACAACGCCCGAAGACATCATTGCAGGAGCATAAAGTGAACCTTCTTCATTAGTCCAAATCATTGCTGTAATTGGATGCCTATGAGGAATCTTTTCTATAGCAATTGTTTCAACTACTTCTAGTGCTGTAATAACTCCCAAAATACCATCGTAGTTACCACCATTTCTAACTGAATCACAATGTGATGCCATTACGATTGCTTTAAGATTAGCTTCTGTTCCAGGAAGCGTCGCATACATATTGGCCATATCATCAGTAATGGTCGCAACCCCAACTGCCTTCATTCTCTTAACGAATTCTGATCTTGCCTGAAGTGCTTCGCTCGACAAAGAAAATCTTGTGATACCTCCGTGTCCAGCATCGCCGAATGTGGCAAATGTTTCAATCTTGTTTTGAATTCTGTCTTTATTACAAATTAACATATTACTAACCTCCATTTTATAAATAAACTTTTATTTAATTATTAAACTAGTTTTATAATTTTATTTGGATATTCTTATGATAAGTCTGAAAAAGTATTAGATAAGATGACTATCTAATTTACTTAGAAATGAATTATAAGCAAATTAAATTAGTCATAATTGTTATTTATATTACTTTTTATTTATCATTAAGTCAATGGTTTATAATGTTATGGTAAAAATAGACTTATTAAATTACCGACTCTTATGATGTATAATCGTTACAGAATGCCAATTATATTTAATAATTGCTCTATTTATATATAATAGCATTATGAAAGTTTTTTATAAAATTAATTCATTAATCAAAATATATAAATCTTTAATGTAAATTTGAATGAAGGAAAGTTAGCAGACCATAAACTTTTGGGTTAAATTAAAATAAATGCACATCCCCCTATAGATTTCTAATTTAGGGGTGTGCATTTTTAAGTTCTAATAACTTATTGCATGTGAAAATTTTGATCATATTTTTCATCTAATAAACGAGTTAATGTTTGCAACTCTAAAATAAAATTTATAAAAGATTGTGTAGCAAAGTATTTCACGTTTGAAATCCTTAATTCTATATGACCTTCTGAATCCAAAACATATAATAAAGGTTCTATTTTATATTGATTTAAGAGAGCTTTTATTGTTTTCTCTGTTTTATCATTGGTAAAAATATTTAATCCAAAAGAAATTTCTAGGCCTCCAAATGGGTATGTATAACATTTTACAAGGATTTTTTGAAAAGCAATTAATTCCTCTTCTGTATAATTTCTATTAGAGCTATTTATACCTATGTAGGAATTATCGTCTTTTCCAGTGAATATAACTCCATCTATATTTACTTCCAGGTCATATCCTAACACATCTGCTATTGTATATGGAGTAGCTTTTACACAATTTTTTGGAACAAATTTATACAATTTCTTCATAGAATCTCCGTATATACTTAATGTTCTAATTACTTTATTATTATCCAACTTAAGTTCCCCTTCCATTATACTATTCAATTGTATACTGATTACAATTATGGTTTATTTTTAGTATATCATTACTTGAATTATTTTTGAAGATTATTGTTAAAATATCGCCATGTATTTCTTCTACTTTGTTTTTTAAAAAACTATATAAATGGAAGCAAATGATAGCATTCAGGACTTTATCATTGTAGGGTGCTTAAATTGTTTGTTTTTCTCTCTTTTAAATATTTTAAATATTCAATATAATGAATAATTATACAGAATATAATTCATATGATCAATATTCAATATTATTTTTTAAGAAAAAAACCATGAAAATGGACAAGTTATAAAGAGGGGATGTATTAATGCAACAAAATTTACTTAAGAAAAAATCAATTGATCAATTACTAGCACAGGCTAAAGGAGATGGAAGTGGAAAATCTTTAAAAAAGGTATTGGGTGCTTTTGAACTCACAATGCTTGGGATTGGTGCTATAATCGGAACTGGTATATTTGTACTTACAGGTTTAGCAGCAGCTAATTACTCTGGACCCGCACTTATAATATCATTTATGATTTCAGGTGCAGCTTGTGCTTTTGCAGGATTATGTTATGCAGAATTTGCAGCAATGGTTCCCGTCGCGGGCAGTGCCTATACCTATGGGTATGCAGCACTTGGAGAGATTTGGGCTTGGATTATAGGTTGGGATTTATTACTTGAATATGCGGTAGCAGTAGCCGCCGTTGCTATAGGTTGGTCTGGATATATGGTAAGCCTTTTTAAATCGGTAGGAATTAATCTTCCACCAGCATTAATAAATGCACCAGGTATTGAAGGTGGAATGATAAACCTTCCTGCAATGTTAATCATAGCAGCAATTACTATACTATTAACAAGGGGCGTTAGTGAAAGTGCTAAATTTAATAATGTAATTGTTGGTATAAAACTTGTTGTTATTTTATTATTTATATGCATTGGCGTGTTTCATATTCATCCTTCAAACTGGACCCCATTTATGCCCTATGGTTGGAGTGGAGTATTCAAAGGTGCAGCTATAATATTCTTTGCATACATTGGCTTTGATGCAGTTTCAACTGCTGCTGAGGAAGTAAAAAACCCACAAAGAGATTTGCCAATAGGCATTATAACATCACTTATTGTTTGCACAATACTTTATATAGTTGTATCAGCTATTCTTACTGGTATGGTACCTTATTTAGACTTTAAGCAAACATCCGCTCCAGTCGCATTTGCGCTTCAGCAAGTAGGCGTAAACTGGGGATCTGCACTAGTATCAGTCGGAGCAATCTGTGGTATAACATCTGTTCTTTTAGTAATGATGTTTGGACAAACGAGAATTTTGTTTGCAATGTCAAGAGATGGTCTTCTTCCAAAGGTTTTTGGCAGAATACATCCTAAATATGGAACACCAGCAAAGAGTACATTATTAGTTGGTATAGTTACTGCATTAACAGCCGGATTTACTCCAATTGGTGTAGTTGCAGAACTAACCAATATAGGAACACTTGCAGCATTTATTGTAGTATCAATTTCAATTATAGTGATGAGAAAGACAAGACCAGATATCAAAAGAACCTTTAAAGTACCTTTTTCACCAATTGTACCTGGTCTTGCAGTTTTATCCTGCGGATTCCTAATTACACAACTTCCAATGATAACAATAATAAGATTTGTTGTATGGCTTGTCTTAGGTTTTATAGTTTACTTCTTTTATGGTAGACATCATAGTGTAGTAAATTCAACTGATGAATAACAAAAACAACGGAGGCCAAAGGTAAACTGTTACCTCCACTAGTAAAACCCTTAACTAATTAGTTAAGGGTTTTATATGCAAAGTAATAAAAAAGGGGTGGAAAAATGAAAAGTAAAGAAATGACTAAGAAAATTAGTAAACAACCAAAAGAAATTAAGGGTGTTAATGTTTTCGTTTTGCTTTTTTGCGTACTTGTTGTAGCAGCAGTTTTATCATATATTCTTCCAGCCGGAGAATATAATAGAGCAATGGTAAATGGCAGAGATGTTGTTGTACCTAACACATATAAATTAGTAGCATCTACGCCTGTAGGTTTCCTTGGGATATTTGCTTCTATTCATCAAGGATTGGTTGATTCGGGACCAATTATATTCTATGTACTTATAATAGGTGGAATGTTTGAGGTTATGAACACAACTGGGACTATTCATGCCATGTTATCTGCTTTATCTAAAAAATTAGCTAATAAAGGTCTATTATTTATCGCTATTTTAATGTTTATTTTCTCTGTAGGTGGTTCTTTAATAGGAATGGCCGAAGAAAATTTAATTTATATACCGCTTATGATCCCCGTTGCACTATCACTTGGATATGATGTTATCACTGGAACAGCAATTGTTTTAATGGGTGCAGGAATTGGGTTCACAACAGCTGTTATGAACCCATTTACAGTTGGAATAGCACAGAATATCGCTAAACTTCCAATGTTCTCAGGAATAGGATTGAGATTATTTTTATATGTTATCATGTATGTAACCGCGGTTGCATTTGTCTATAGATATGCTGAGAAAGTAAAGAAAGACCCCTCACTTGGTTGCTTTGGTGATGGGAAATACTCATCAGAAGTTAATAAAAATGCTCCTGAAGTGAAATTAGAAAGGAAACATAAATTAATTCTGGTTGCTTTTTTATTTAATTTTTCTATCCTGACTTATGGTGTTATGAAATTAGGATGGGGTATGGAACAAATGTCTGCTTTGTTTATTATATTATCAATTATCATCGCTATAATAGCAAGATTATCATCTGATCAATATATAGACGCATTTATGAAGGGTTCTGCTGGTATTTTAGTAGGAGCTTTAGTAATAGGTATGGCAAGGGCAATTGTAGTTGTATTAACTAACGGAAAACTTATTGATACAATACTATTCAATGCTTCAGGTGTGCTACATTATTTACCAGGTTCATTAAGTGCTGCTGGAATGTTTGTTATACAAGCATTAATACACGTTGTTGTCCCTTCTGGAAGTGGGCAGGCTGCTTTAACAATGCCGATTATGGTACCTTTAGCAGATTTACTGCATGTTACTCGTCAAACTGCTGTTTTAATCTTCTCACTTGCAGATGGAATAGGAAATACTATTTTCCCAACTTCGGGATATTTCATGGCAGGGCTTGCAATTGCAGGAGTACCATGGCAAAAATGGGCTAAGGTTATGATTAAACTAGTTGTGTTACAATATACTATTGCTATTGTAGCAGTAGTTCTAGCAAATATGTTGCATTATGGACCATTTTAAAATTTATTGATTTGGAGATTGAAGGGGTGATTTTACATGTTTGATATAGTAATAAACAATGGAACTGTTATTGATCCTTCCAATAAGATTAATTCTAAATTGAATATAGGAATTTTAAAAGGTAAGATAGCCTGCATATCTAAGGAAAATTTATCTGGAAATACTGAGATAAATGCAGAATTACTTATTGTAACACCTGGTTTTATTGATATGCATATGCATGAAGATCCATATAACGCAAAAGATGATTCATTTGAGTTTTGTATATCAAATTCCATGCTAAACATGGGTGTTACAACTGCAATAGGAGGAAATTGCGGACTTGGTCCGAGTGACCCTATTGAATACCTTGATGCAATAGATAGAAAGGGGTATCCTATAAATCTTGCAATGTATGCACCACATGAAAGCTTAAGAAATACTTTTGGCGATTTTGATAAATATGGTCCGATTGATAAAGAAAGCATTGAGAAAATGGCGAATCTACTTAAATTGCAATTAGATCAAGGATGTATTGGTTTTTCAATGGGTATCGAATATATACCAGGTATAGACCAATATGAAGCTACTGAACTTATGAAGGTTGCATCAAAAAGTAATAAAATTGTAGCAGTGCATCAACGAGGTGATGCTAAGAAGGCGATTTCAGCAATTGAGGAAATCATAAATTATGCAAAGGCCACTAAGGCTGCATTGCAGATTTCTCATGTTTCAAGTATGTGTAGTTTTGGACAGATGGAAGAAACACTGTCTATTATTGATAACTTTAGAAACCAAGGGCTTGATATAGGATTTGATAGTTATCCTTATTATGCATACTGTACGTTTATCGGATCAACTTGCTTTGATGAAGGTTTTCTAGAAGAATATGACTTAGATGAAGATTCTTATTCTAAACTTGAGGGGACAACCGGAGAATTTGCAGGTAAAAGGTTTAGTAAGGATACTTTTGATAAGCAAAGGAAGAGTAATCCAAAAGCATTAGTAATTGCCCATCTGTTAGGAGAAAAGGAAGTAGATATGGCTATAACTCACCATACAGGCATTATTGTAAGTGATGGTCTATATAACAATGGGCAAGGACATCCAAGAGGAAGTGGAACGTTTCCGAGGTTTATTAATGAATTTGTAAAAAATAAAAAATTATTAACATTGGAAACTGCCATAGAAAAAATAACTTACTTACCAGCAAACAGGATGGGGTTATTATCAAAAGGTACCCTTAGCCTTGGAGCAGATGCTGATGTCACTATATTTGATTTTAATAAAATAGAAGATAGTGCAACATATTTAGAACCTGTAAAGAAACCTATAGGAATTGAATATGTAATTATTGGAGGAGAGATAGCTTTAAAACATAGTAGCATTGTAAATAGTAAACTTGGAAAGGCAATAAAAAAATAAAATATATAAGCCACTTTAACCCTCGACTAATTAATAAATTAGTTGAGGGTTTACTTATGCTCTAAATTAGTTGGATTCTAGTAATGAAGGATGAATTTTATTACAAATTACTTAGACTTGATAATTTATTTAAGTACCTCAGCCTGAAATAAATTTATAATGATTAGCAATAATAAATACATTATAGAGTATATGAATATTATTCAAAGGAGTAATCTATGCATAATTTAAATGTTATAGGTAAAAGTGAGCCTAGGAAAGAGTCTTTAGATAAAGTAACCGGTAGGGCGAAATATACAAATGATTATCAAACTCCTGGACTTTTATATGCGAGGTTGTTAACAAGCCCTTACGCCCATGCAAAAATAAAGTCTATTGAATATAAAAATGCACTAAGTTCTTCTGGAGTTAGGGCAGTGTTAACAGGGCAGTACTTTCCACATCTTATAGGATCTACTATTCTTGATAGACCTCCCATTGCAATAGATAAAGTGAGATATAATGGTGAACCCGTGGCGGTAGTGGTGGCTGATAGTGAGGCTGAAGCTGAAAAAGCGGTACAACTTATAAAAATACAATACGAACCTTTAGCAGTAGTAAACTCTCCATGCGCGGCGCTTAAAAAAGATGCCCCTTTAGTTCATGAAAAGCTTGGTCAATATAGTATTATAGATGAGACGCTGCCAGAAGCTAATACAAATGTTGCTAACCGAACTAAGATAAGAAAAGGTGATATTAAAAAGGGCTGGTTTAAAAGTGAGGTAATCGCCGAAGCTAGTTTTTCTTTTCCACAGTCAGATCATGCTGCTATGGAAACAAGGAGTGCACGGGCAGAAATATTACCAGATGGGAAGGTTATCATATATTCTGCTTCTCAGGCACCCTTTGCTATAAAAAAGCTGATTAGTGATTTCTTTAAAATTGATCCTGGCAAGGTTATTGTTAATGTACCTTTAGTAGGTGGGGCTTATGGTGGTAAAACAGCCGTGCAGCTAGAATTTATTGCTTATTTATGTTCAAAGGCGGTTGGAGGAAGACAAGTTAAACTTAACAATACAAGAGAAGACGATATGATAACATCTCCAGTACATATAGGTCTTGATGCGAAAATCAAGTTAGGATGCACAAAAGATGGGAGATTAACTGCTGCAGAGATAACCTATTTATTTGATGGAGGTGCATACTCTGATAGGGCAGTAATTATAAGTAGAGCAGCTGCGATAGACTGTACAGGACCATATAATATCGAAAATGTATGGTGTGATTCATTGTGTTTATATACTAATCATCCTTATGCCACAGCTTTCAGAGGATTCGGTCATGCTGAGCTTACCTTCCCAATAGAGAGAACAATGGATATGCTAGCGGATAAGCTCGGGCTGGATCCTTTAGAATTAAGATTAAGAAATGTTATATTACCAGGGGATACTAGCCCTACTCAAACTTTACTTACTAGAAATAATTTGGGTAATTTACCAAAGTGTATTGGAAGGATGTCTGAATTAATACATTGGGAAGAAGGAAGAATAAGTGAAACCAAGGATGGTAAAGTTAAGGCTAAAGGTATAAGCATCTTCTGGAAGAATTCAAATACCGCAGTAAATGCTGGAGGAGGAGCAATTTTAACCTTTAATCTAAATGGAAGCATTAATCTTATTTGCGGTGCAGTTGAAATAGGACAAGGAACTAAAACAGCCTTGGCACAGATATTAGCTGAGAAAATGAAAATGGATGTAGATCAAATCCATGTAGTGATGGAAGTTAATACGCAAACGGCTCCGGATCACTGGAAAACAGCAGCAAGCAGAACTATTTTTCTTATTGGAAGTGCAATACTTCGAGCGGCTGAGGATGTCATTAATCAACTATACGCAACAGCTGCTATTGCGTTAAGGTGTTCCCCAAATGAATTAGAGGTTGGTGGGGGGAAAGTATTTTTAAGAGAAAATTCTCAAATAGAAATAGAAATAAGTAAAATAGCATTCGGGTATACCTATCCCAATGGAAATTCAGTAGGAGGGCAGGTTATTGGAAGAGGAAGTTATGTTATGGAACATCTGACAGGCTTAGATCCTGAAACTGGAAAAGGCAATCCAGGTCCAGAATGGACGGTTGGTGCAACAGCTGTAGAAGTAGAATTTAATAAAAAAGATTATACTTACAAAATAATAAAGGCAGTTTGTGTTATTGACGCAGGTAGGGTTATTAACCCAGAGATTGCAAAGGGTCAGATTTCTGGTGGTATGAACCAAGGATTGAGTTTTGCTAGCAGAGAATCATTTTTGTTTACGGATAAAGGCATTATTCAAAATAAGCAGTTAAGAACATATAAAATAATAAGATTTGGAGAAAATGCAGAGTACCTTGTAGATTTTGTGGAAACTCCACAAATAGGAGCTCCATACGGTGCAAGAGGAGTTGGAGAATATGGGATAATTGGTATGCCTGCAGCACTTGCAAACAGTTTATCATATGCGGCAAAGGTATCCCTTAATCAATTGCCGTTAACTCCTGAGTTAATATGGAAAGCAAAAGAGGGGGGACAGTAATGATTGCAATGGATTTTGAGTATTATAAACCTGATTCATTAGATGAGGCGATAGAACTGTATCACAAGCTTAGCACGAGTGGTAAGGACCCTTTATATTATTCAGGTGGTACAGAAATAATCACTATGGCAAGGAGAAATGATATATCTACAAAGGCAGTAATAGACATTAAGGGAATTCCTGAGTGTAATGTATTTGAAAAAAGAGGTAATCAGCTAGTAATAGGAGCAACAGTTGCACTTACTCACATTGCTGATAATAAATTAGTCCCATTTTTAAGTAAGACGGCAAATTTTCCTGCAGATCATACATCGCGTAATATGATAACTGTAGGAGGAAATATTTGTGGTAAAATTATATATAAGGAAGCGATTTTAGGTCATTTAATTGCAGATAGCAATGCAATTATATATGGAGAAAAAGGTAAAAGAATAGTTTCAATAAATCAGGCATTTAATGAAAGGCTTCAACTGGAAAAAGGAGAATTACTCATTCAATTAACAACAGATATGAGCTACTCCAATCTACCTTATATATGTATAAAGAAGACTAAACAAGGGAAGATAGGTTACCCTTTAATTAGCATGGCTGCACTTAAGAAAAATAGTAATATTCAAATGGCATTTAGCGGGGTTTGTGCTTATCCATTTAGGTCTTTAAAGATGGAGGAGTATATAAACAATAAAAACTTTTCAAAGGAGAAAAGAATAGAACAGGCTATAGGTCATTTGCCTGCTCCTATATTAGGCAATATTCAGGGCACTTCTGAATATAAGAAGTTTGTACTGAAAAATTTGCTAGATTATATGTTGGAAACACTGGATGGTGAAGGAAGATGATATCGTATATTCAAACATCAAAAATAGAACTTGATATTAATCGCGAAAAAAGAAGCTTGATTATAAGACCTGCGGATACTCTACTAAGAGTGCTTAGAGAACAATTGGGGTTAACTGGAGCAAAAGCTGGGTGCGAAAATGGAGATTGTGGTACATGCACAGTACTCTTAGATGAATTGCCTGTTAAAGCATGTATTATGCTAGCAGTCGAAGCTATTGGACACAAAGTAACTACTATTGAGGGTTTAAAAGAAGAACCAATTCAAAAGGCTTTTATAGATAAATGGAGTTTTCAATGTGGATATTGTACTTCGGGTTTCATAATGAACTGTTATGGACTTATAATTAATCATCCAGATGCAGACGATGAAACTATTGAGGAATGGCTTCAATCTAATATCTGCAGATGTACATCATATGAGGAGATAAGAGAAGCTGTAAAGTCAATATTACACTTAAATAAAAAGGAATAATTATATTTGTTACACCTAAAGCATCCCTCAAAGGATTGACATTTTAAGGATAACAACATACAATTATATGGATATCTTATGAGTGACAAAGTGTGATTATGAAAAAGGAGATAAATTATGTACTCATCACAATACTTTATTGACACATTAAATATGGAACCTCATCCTGAAGGTGGTTTCTACAAAAGTAGTTTTGACTCTTGTGAAAATATCAGCTCTAATGATCTAAAAACTAGATTTGAAGGTGAAAGAATACTTTGGACTAGTATTTATTTTTTATTAAGAGATGGGGAAATTTCAAGTTTTCATAGATTGAAATCAGATGAAATGTGGTACTATCATGCAGGGTCTCCTCTTACAATATATATGATAAGTCCAAAGGGAGAAATTACTATTAGGCAACTAGGTCTTAATATAAAAAATGGAGAAACTCCACAGTTCCTAGTACCAAAAAATTATATCTTTGGTTCTTCTATGAATAGCTCAGGTTACTCGCTTGTTGGCTGTATGGTGTCCCCTGGCTTTGACTTTAAAGATTTTGAAATATTAGAAAGAGATGATCTTTTAAATAAGTACTCTCAGCATAAGGATATAATAATTAAGCTTACAAAATAAATATCGCTTTATAATTAGAGACCATACTAGAATCAATAATTCTAGTATGGTCTCACTATTTTTAGTACGTAAAACCTATACGCCTACGCTAGCAGGGTTTACAACAAAAACGAATATGAATTGCTTGATGTACAAATGTAGAATTGTAATAGAATAATAGATATAATTCAAATATCACATTAATGTAATAAAACAGAAATTTTCGAATCTGTTGTAAAATGCAATGTATTTATATATAATCAAATTTATAGTTAATCGATTTAATGAAAGAATAATAAAATTTTCTATTTAGTTTTAATACTGGTCATTTATGATCTTTATATCCAATCAAGGGGGGTAATTTATAAATGGAAAACAGAGAATCACTAATAAGAGTTGCCGAGGATCAACTTATTGCAAAAGCAAAAAAAGATGGTGTAGAAACTGCATGGGATAGAAAAGATGCACTAAAAATTCCGTGTGGATTTGGATCTGCAGGTGTCTGTTGTAGAACCTGTTCTATGGGACCTTGTAGGGTAAGCCCTGTTCCTGGGAAAGGAAATGAAAGAGGTATTTGCGGAGCAACAGCAGATGTAATTGTTTCAAGAAACTTTGCTAGAATGGTTGCTGCAGGAGCAGCATCACATTCAGATCATGGTAGATCAATGGCACTTCATCTTCATAAAGCTTCAAGGGATGGAGAGGTTAAGATTAAAGATGAAAAGAAACTTTTGAAGGAAGCAATATCATTTGCTGGACCCGGACTCAGTGCAGTATGTAAATTAATAAACATACCTCCAGTTCTTCATATGGGATCGTGTGTTGATATTAGTCGTAATTTAGAACTTGTTGGTGAGCTAGCAAATTATATTGGAGTAGATATTAGTGACCTACCTGTAGTTGGTGTAGCACCAGAATGGATGTCAGAAAAAGCAGTAGGTATAGGGATGTATGTAGTTGGCTCTGGAATAGATACTTGGCTAGGAGTTGTACCACCAGTAACAGGTTCACCTGCTGTCGTAGATTACTTAACAAATAAGATGGAAGACATTTACGGAGCTAAATTTTATATAGAAGAAGATCCAGAAAAGGCAGCAGCTCAGATGATTGAAAGAATAGAAGTAAAACGTAAAAAATTAGGAATCTAAAATATTATTGTGATATGCGGAGGGTTCTACTATTATGGGAATGAGGGTTTTATTATGAAAATGAAAATGGCTATAACGGGGAAAGGCGGAGTGGGTAAAACCACTTTTGCCGCTATAATAAGTAGATTATACGCGGAGGAAGGATATAATGTGCTTGCAGTTGATGCAGATGCAGATCCCAACCTAGCATTAGCACTTGGATTTCCACAGGAAGTTATTGATTCAATTATACCCATAGCTGAGATGAAAACACTAGTTGCTGATAGAACAAACTCAAATCAAGAATCCTTTGGAAAAATGTTTAAAATTAATCCAAAGGTTGATGATATTCCAGAAAGATACTGTAAAGAATTTAATAAAGTTAGGCTTTTAACCATGGAAACTGTTGAAAGTGGGGGATCTGGGTGTATATGTCCAGAAAATGTTTTGTTAAAAAGGTTAACATCACATTTAGTACTTCAAAATAAAGATATTGTTGTAATGGATATGGAAGCGGGTATAGAACATATGGGTAGGGGAACAGCGCAAGGTGTTGATGTATTTATTGTGGTTGGCAACAAGATTCAGTCTGATGAAGATGAGGAATATATCCTGGCCAACATAGATAATGAAGTATGTTTAGGGTTTATGCGTTTTAGAAGTGAAGTTGGAAATGCAGATCGCGTAAATCTATCTCCTTATACTTCCAGTTTAGAAACAGTTGAGGAGATAAAGAGTATTAAAATAAAATTAGAAAATTATTTATTACAATAAAGATATTTAGGAGGTAATATTGTGTGTGAATCAAGTGCCTATTTAATTTCAGAAGGTAGGGAACAAAAAATAATGGATTATTGCATTGCAATAATACCACAGGTAGATGGTAAAATACTACTGGCAGATCTACTTGGTGATGAAAAACTTATTGATGGAATAATTAAAGAAGTAAATCTATTAGAGCATAAAATAATACTTCAAGGAAGAATTTAGACTAATTAATCTCAATTGGAGGTCTTAATTATGGATAGTAAACTTGAGCATGATCACGAATATGAGCACTCACATGACCATTCACACCCTCATGAGTATGAATATGAAGTGTTAGGAGAAAGAAACAAAGATGAGAGAACACTTCAAATTCTGCTAGAACATTGGGTAGATCATAATAAATCCCACGAAGGAGCCTTTTTAGAATGGGTTGAAAAGGCAAAAGCTTTGGGCAAGGAAGAAACTTCTGATTTCATAGAAAAAGCAATAGAATACATGAAGATGGCTGATGAAATGCTTATTGATGCTAGGAAGAAAATGTGATAGAAATAAATATAAACATTATGAGGAGATATAGGATAGGGTGCTGACAGCGGTAAATCGAGTTTGGGAAAGCTTTGACGAACGTCATACAAGAGGACATATCTACCGCTCATTACTAGAGGGAATTGCATTAACATTAAAGAATCATTACTATGCTATGACATGTGAACTAGGTATTAAACCTGAAAAGATTATTATGTCTGGTGGTGGTTCAAATAGTGATTTATATATGCAGATGTTTGCAGATATATATGGTGTAAAAACTATTAGAAATAAAGTGAATGGAGCATCAGATCTAATGATCTAAAAACTAGATTTGAAGGTGAAAGAATACTTTGGACTAGTATTTATTTTTTATTAAGAGATGGAGAAATTACTACTAGGCAACTAGGTCTTAATATAAAAAATGGAGAAACTCCACAGTTCCTAGTACCTAAGAATTATATTTTTGGTTCTGCTATGAATAGCTCAGGTTACTCTCTTGTTGGCTGTATGGTGTCCCCTGGCTTTGACTTTAAAGATTTTGAAATATTAGAAAGAGATACTCTTTTAAATAAGTACTCTCAGCATAAGGATATAATAATTAAGCTTACAAAATAAATATCGCTTTATAATTAGAGACCATACTAGAATCAATAATTCTAGTATGGTCTCACTATTTTTACAGATAGTTATTAAATAAAACATCTATTGACTCAATTGCAATTAAGTGGTACGGTTGGATTAAACAAACATATTAAAAAAGGGGAGATAGAGTAATGGCAAAATTATTTGATTTAACAGGTAAGGTTGCAGTGGTAACTGGGGCGTCATCAGGATTAGGTGTTCAATTTGCTAAGGCACTAGCAAAACAAGGGGCAAATATAGCAGTTGTTGCTAGAAGAGTTGAAAAATTAGAAACTGTAAAGAAAGAAATAGAAGAACTTGGAGTAGAATGTCTAGCAGTAAAGTGTGATGTTATGAAAGTAGAAGATATAAAGCAAGCAGTTGCTACGATTAAAGGACATTTTGGAACTATTGACATTTTAGTGAATAATGCAGGAATTGGTCTATTTGAACCAGCAGAAGTGCAATCTGATGAAACCTGGGAAACCATGATTAAGGTTAATCTATCTGGTGTTTACTATTTTGCTCGTGAAGTTGGAAAAGTTATGATTGAAAAGAAATATGGAAAGATTATAAATGTGGGATCTATTCATAGTAATGTTGCATTGAAAGGAATGCCACTTAGTGCATATTGCACAACTAAAGGTGGAGTACAAATGTTAACAAAGTCATTGGCACAAGAATGGGCACAACACAATATTACAGTTAATGCTATTGGACCTGCTTATTTTGACAGTGAGTTGACACATAATATAATTGGAGATGGGGGTTTTCAACAAATCATTAAAACTTATTGTCCAATGGGAAGGGCCGGAAGAACTGGAGAATTAGATGGAGCTGTGGTTTATTTTGCATCAGATGCATCTAGCTATACTACAGGACAGCTATTATCAATTGATGGTGGTTGGACAGCAATTTAATAGTAGAGAAGAAAAATTGGCTCTCTAAAATCGCCTTGGTACGCCAGGTAAGGGTAAAAGTAGTGACTTCAACAATATACATCATATAAATAAAAGAACCTTTTGAGATAAATAAATCTTAAAGGGTTCTATTGCATTATAAAAATAAGAGTCACTTATAGTAACTCCACCGGTATTATTTTGATTTTTATTACTAAAAATGGTATTCTATTTTATATAGATATTAGAATTAGGTGAAAGAGGTTGGTTATAATGGGATATAGAATTGAAAAGGATTTACTTGGAGAGATAAAGATAGATGATAAATTTTATTATGGAATTAATACTCAGAGGGCAATTGAAAATTTTCCATTAGAAAATAAGAGCGTTAATTTAAAATTAATATATGAAATTGCAATTATTAAAAAAGCAGCAGCGATGGTAAATAAGAAGCTTAAAAAGCTATCTGACGAAAAAGCAAATGCGATTATAAAAGCAAGTGAAGATGTAACTTACGGAAAACTTGATTATAATTTTGTTGTTAGTGCTTTTCAAGGTGGAGCGGGAACTTCAACTAATATGAATGTAAACGAAGTGATCGCTAATAGAGCAATTGAAATTCTTGGAGGAAATAAGGGAGAATATGATTTAATTCATCCTTTAAATGAAGTCAACATGTCTCAATCCACCAATGATGTTTATCCAACTGCACTTAGAATCGCAGCAATCCATCTTATAAGGAAGCTAAGTAAGTCTTTGGCAGAGCTTCAGCAGTCCTTTCAAGATAAGGAAAATGAATTTGCAGATGTGATAAAGCTAGGGAGAACTCAGCTTATGGATGCACTTCCTATGATGGTAGGTCAAGGATTTGGAGCCTATGCAAAGGCACTGGAGAGAGATCGTTGGAGAATTTATAAGGTAGAAGAGCGGTTAAGACAAATAAATATGGGTGGCACAGCTATTGGGACGGGACTCAATGCTACGAATAAATTTATATATATGATAACGGATTCCCTACAAGATTTAACAAAGCTAGGACTCGCTAGGTCTGATTATCCAATGGATATAACTCAAAACTGTGATGTGTATGTGGAGGTGTCAGGATTACTCAAGTCTTGTAGTGTTAACTTATTAAAAATATCAAATGATTTGAGATTATTAAGTTCTGGACCTAAGGGTGGTTTTGGAGAGATAAATTTACCGGAAATGCAAGCAGGTTCTACAATAATGCCTGGGAAAGTTAACCCTGTGATTCCGGAGATGGTGGCTCAGATTTCCATGAGAGTTATTGCAAATGATGGAGCTATAACTATGGCTAGTTCTATGGGACAATTAGAGTTAAATTCCTTTACCCCACTTATTGCAGAGAGCTTGCTTGAATCCCTTGAACTTTTAAATAAATGCGTTATTATATTTAGAGAAAAATGTATTGAGGGTATTACTGTAAATGAAAAAAAATGTAAAGATAACCTTGAAAAATCAACAGCTTTAGTTACTGCATTAGTTCATCATATAGGTTATGATAAGGCAAGTATCATAGCAAAGAAAGCTTTAAAAGAGGATAAAACTATTAGGGATATACTGTTAACAGACGAAATACTTAGCACAGAAAAAATAGAGAAAATATTAAATCCGTACGAATTAACGAAACCAGGAATACCTGGATTAAAATAAGGGGGAATAAAAATTGAGTTTAAATGATACACCTCGCTCAGAAAGAGTTCATATAGCGTTATTTGGCATGAGAAACGCAGGAAAATCTAGCATAATTAATGCTTTAACAAATCAGGAAACAGCCATTGTTTCGGAGATGAAGGGAACAACTACCGATCCAGTATATAAAGCTATGGAAATATTGCCAATAGGGCCTTGCGTAATAATTGATACAGCAGGTTTAGATGATGTTGGAGAGTTGGGGGAATTAAGAAAAAAGAAGACACTTGAGGTTTTAAATAAAACAAATATTGCTTTAGTGGTTATTGATACCTCTATTGGACTAACTGACTATGATAAATCTATTATTGAGCAAGTTAAAAGTAAAAAGATCCCAGTAATAGCGGTTTTGAATAAGACAGATAAAGCTTTCGTAAATGAAGAGCTTATTAGTAAAATAAAAAAACAACTAGACATTCCTTCTGTTTCTGTTTCAGCAGTTACTAAACAAGGGGTAAAAGAATTAAAAGATAAGATTATAAGTATGATCCCAGAAGAAGAAGAAAAATTTAAAATCATAGGAGATCTTATAAATCCTGGGGATTTTGTAGTATTAGTTACTCCTATAGATAAGGCAGCTCCAAAGGGACGGTTAATACTTCCTCAGCAACAGACGATTAGAGATATTCTTGAAAGCGATGCAATTGCAATTGTTACTAAAGAACATGAGCTAAGGGAAACTTTAGAAAATTTAGGTAAGAAACCTAGAATTGTTATTACAGATTCACAAGTATTTTTAAAAGTTGCAGCGGATACACCTAAGGACATTCCTATGACCTCCTTTTCAATTTTATTTGCAAGATATAAGGGAGATTTAGTTGAACTCATAAGGGGAGTTAAGGAAGTTGAAAAGCTCAAAGATGGAGATAAAGTACTAGTTTCAGAAGGATGTACACATCATCAGCAATCTGATGATATAGGAAGAGTTAAAATTCCTAGATGGCTTAGGCAAATCACGGGTAAACAGATAGATTTCGAGTACACTTCAGGGGTTACGTTCACTGAGAATGTTAAAAGATATGCATTAATAATACATTGTGGTGCTTGTATGTTAAATAGGGCTGCAATGTTAAATAGAATTGAATCAGCAAAAGAATTCAGTGTACCAATAGTTAATTATGGGATTTTAATTGCTTATGTTCAAGGCATATTAGATAGAGCTCTAGAACCTTTCCCGTTGGCTAAAATGATATGGGATGAAGAATAAAATTAATTTTGTTTAAAAAACTAACGAGAAGAAATTTTGTCTTATATTCCAAACAACTCTTTCAATTTTTTTACATTGCTTCTACTTACAGGTATTTCTGTTTTTTCAAAGTCATCAATAACTAGTTTGTAAGTTCCGTGAAACCAGGAGTATAATTCTTTGATTTTATCTATGTTGACAAGATAGCTTCTGTGAACTCTTAAAAAATCGGTTCTTATTTCAATTTTAGAAAGAATAAAATTTGTTAGGTAGCTATTGTCGAAGGTTTTTACATATGTTTTTTCATTTTCTATATAACAATAATATATAGAATTAACATCTACTAGTTTAATAATACCATTTTCTTCACAAGGAATTCTTTTTAGATTTTCATCAAGTTTATTTAAATTATTAAACATTTCACTGATTTTATCAATCATATCATTTTGATCTTGTTTATTATCTATATACTTTTCCTTTAAATGATTAATAGTTGTTTCAATACGTTTTTCATCGAAGGGCTTAAGTATATAGTCAAATGCTTGAATTTCAAAGGCTTCTATGGCATGCATGTTATAGGCTGTAACGAAAATTATATCCAAAGCATTATTGTTACTTTTTATGTGTTTTGCAAGATCCATTCCGTTACCAAGGGGAATGTTTATGTCCAGAAAGGCAACGTCGAAGGAAACATTATTTATTAGTTCAATTGCTTCAGCATTATCATATGCAATGCCATTAATTTCAAGAAATTTATATTGGGATAAAACATATTCAAGCTCCTTGGCTGCGGGTATTTCGTCTTCAACAATAATACATTTTATTTTATCCATTGACCTCACCCCTTTGGTATAATTATCTTTATTTGAGTTCCTTCATTATAAACACTTTTTATATCTACACCATACTGTGGACCATACAAAAGTTTTAATCTATCATTTACATTTTTCAGACCAATACCAGGCCATTTTGTAATTACTTCCTCATATTTCTTGGGTTCCATTCCGATGCCTGTATCGGAGACTTCGAAGATAATATTTTCAGTTGTATTTTCAGCATTTATATAAACACAACCACCGTCTTTTTTATCATGAATTCCATGTTTTATCGAATTTTCTACTAAGGGTTGAAGTAGGAATACAGGTATTCTAAAATTTAATATTTCTGCAGGAATGTTAAAATACACCTTAAGTCTTGGCCCAAACCTTGCTTGCTCTATGTGAAGGTATGACTCAATTAACTCAATTTCTTCCTTTAAGGTTACAAAATCCTCATCTCTTTTTAAAGTTTTCCTAAAATAATTCGATAAGTCCAGTATTAAATTTTTTGCTTTCATTGGATCCGTTCTACAAAAACAGGAGATAGTGTTTAACGCATTAAAGAAAAAATGAGGATGTATTTGGGCTCTTAATGCCTTAAGTTCTGCGGCTTGAACACCCTCTGCCAATTTATTCAATTTATAAAGTTCAATTTGTGTTGAAAGTAAGCTAGCTAATTCCAGGCAGAATTCAATAAAATAAGAGTCTATATCTTTTTCATTTTTCACCTTTAATCCTATAATACCTTCAAACTCATTTTTCTTTATTAACAATGGAACACAATAAAATACCTCATTTTTAAAATTATTCCTAAATTTAACAACCTTATTACTATTTTGAGAGAGTACAGAACCTAAATTATTTATTAATAATGCTTCAGATAATGACTCTCCGCAGTAAGCGAGAAAATCCTCTTTATCAGCTATAAATACACCTTGTACAATACCGATTTCATATATTATTTTCACTATATTATCAGCGGTATTTTTATTTAGCCCCATTCTCATATAAAATAGAGTTTGTTTAGATATAGCAAGTACTCTTTGAGCTTGTATTGCACCGGTCCTTGCATATTCAACCTTTATTCTTTTTATTATGTCCATGAATATTACAACACCAAGTGAATTTACTATTATCATTGGTAATGCTATTGCTTTTTCTAGTGCAAGGCTTTGATTAAAGGGCTTTGCTATTAATAATATTAGTAGCATTTGAAATATTTCAGCAATTAAGCCACCAATAAAGGCCGCCCTAATGCTAAAATTCTTATCTTTTAAATATACCTTAATAAGACCACCTGTAAGTCCTTCGAAAACAGTTGCAATTCCGCATGCGACGGCAGTAAAACCACCTAAGGTATACCGATGTGTTCCTGCAATAACTCCAACTATAATTCCAACAACAGGTCCACCCATCATTCCAGCCACAATAGCTCCAATGGGCCTAGTATTTGCAATTGCGTGGGGTTCAATATTAACACCAATATAGGTACCGAGTATTGATAACACACTAAAAAAAATTATCATGATGATTTTATCTTTGAAATTTATATTGTTTTTAATTAGGTTCTTAAAGGTTATAGAATGACTGAATATATATGCGGTTAAAGCAACAAGGGCCATTCCCTCCATTAGTTGTAAATATAACATATAGATTCACATCCTTATTTTATTACTTCGAATTTTTATATACTAATTAATATTTCATTATATAAGCATAAAACCAATAATAGAAAGACTTCATTTCCTAACTAAATTATAATATGAAAAGAAATATAATACAAACTAAATGATAACGATTTTATAGAGACTATTCAAACCCTTTAAAATCCACTTTGGACATTAAATGATACACTTCACCGCAAAAATATTTACTGTGAATAATTATAGCAATATAATATAACCGTACATATTATCTGAATTATAAATATATTTTGAGAGGAGTAAGTGTTATGAATTCTATTGTTTTAGTAATCGTTGCCGCTCTTGTTCTTATTATTGCATACAGAACATATGGAGCGTTTATAGCTGCTAAGGTTTTAGTTCTGAATGAAAAAAATAAAGTACCATCAGAGGTTCATAATGATGGCAGAGATTTTATACCAACAAATAAGTGGGTGCTACTCGGACATCATTTTGCAGCTATCGCAGGTGCGGGGCCACTTATAGGGCCAGTTCTTGCAGCACAGTTTGGTTACCTACCGGGAACTCTGTGGATATTAATCGGTGCAGTAGTTGGCGGTGGTGTTCATGATATGGTGGTGTTATTTGCATCAGTTAGACATGATGGACAATCTATAGCTCAACTTGCTAAAATTTACCTAGGAAAGAAAATGGGCTTTGTTACATCTATTGCGGTTTTATTTATACTTATTATAACCATGGCAGGACTTGGTATACCTGTTGTTAATTCATTGTTTAACAGCCCATGGGGTACATTTACAGTTGGTTTCACAATTCCAGTAGCTATGTTTATAGGAATTTATATGAAATATATAAGACCTGGAAAAATAGCAGAGGCTACGATAATTGGTATGGTTCTTATTATGGTAGGGGTTATAGGGGGTCCATTTATTCAACATACACCATTTGGACAATTCTTAACTTTTGATGCAAAACAAATGGCAATCATACTTGCTGTATACGGTTTCTTTGCAGCAGCACTTCCAGTTTGGCTTCTATTGTTACCAAGGGATTATTTAAGTACTTATATGAAACTTGGAGTTATAGGTGCACTTGCACTTGGAATAATTATAGTAAGGCCAGTACTACAAATGCCAGCAATAACTCAATATGTACATGGTGGTGGTCCAATTATTCCAGGAAAAGTATTCCCATTCCTGTTTATAACAATAGCTTGTGGTGCTTTATCAGGCTTCCATGCACTAATTAGCTCAGGAACTACACCAAAACTTATAAAAAATGAAAAAGATATACTTCCAATAGGGTATGGGTGTATGCTAATTGAAGCTTTTATAGCTTTAATGGCTTTAATTGCAGCATCAGTACTTCCAACAGCAGATTATTTTGCAATAAACTCATTACCTGCAGTATTTGATAAACTTAACATGATACCAAAGGAACTTCCAATGCTCTCAGGAATGGTAGGAGAGCAATTAGCAGGAAGACCAGGTGGATCGGTGTCACTTGCAGTAGGTATGTCATATGTGTTTTATAAGATTCCAGGATTAACTAAATTAATGGCTTACTGGTATCATTTCTGCATTATGTTTGAGGCACTATTTATATTAACAACAATAGATGCTGGAACTAGAATAGGAAGATACTTATTACAAGATTTAGCTGCTCAAGCATATAAACCTTTTGCTAAAAAGAGTTCTTGGGGTAATATAATATTATTTAGTGCTCTAATGTCATTTTCATGGGGATATCTTCTTTATACAGGAAATGTATCAACCATTTGGCCATTATTTGGTGTTGCAAACCAGACCCTTGCAGCAATAGCATTCGCAATTGGTACAACATTTTTAATTAAAAATGGCAAACAAAAGTATATGATGATTACGGTTTTACCACTGATATTCATAGCGATTACTACATTTACAGCTGCTATAGAAAATATATTTAATAATTATATTCCACAGAATAAAATAGTACTTGCGGTTATGTCAACTATACTTGTTATTATGCTTGCAATAATATTATTTGATAGCGTAAAAGTATGGATTGTAGAATTAAAAAAGAACAAAGAGCTTACTAATAATAAAGACATAACTTATTAGGGGTTAGAATACCTAGGTGTTATGCTTTTCGGACAGGGGTCCGACATCTCTCGCCTTCAACATAAATATACATAACCGCCTGTAAGAGGACTTACAGGCGGTTGTGTTTTTTGATTAATGGGTAATAACCCTAGTTATATTAGCTAATAAAATATCTAATTTGGGGTGTAATTACATTGGGATTATTAATTTTATATTTAGTTTTTTATCATAATCATTAACATAATTGAAGAATACCCATATTATAATTAATGAAAACTTTAATTGGAGGATAGTTATGAATAGAAATTATGAAATGGAAGACTTAGAATTTATACCTTTTCAGTATCCTGTAATGTGTCCAATGATGACATATAAAAGCGGATATAGGATGGAGGAACCAGAGATAGAAAGACATATTATATCGCAACAACCACAACCAATCCCACAGCCGATGCAACAACCTATGCAACAGCCAAAACATCAGCCTATGCCTAAGCCAATACCACAACCTATGCAAGAACAAAAAATACAACCTAAAATACAATCATCAAATATGGAATTAAATATACAACCTAAAATAGCACCACAAAATATGGAATTAAATATACAGCCTAAAATGGAGACACAATATATGGAATTAAATATACAACCAAAGATGGATCCAAACAATATGGAACTTAATATAGACCCTAAAATGGGGTTATTAAAAATTGATCCTATAAAAGTGCAATTAATAATAGAACCCAAAATGGAACCAGTAAAATTGCAATTCGATGTACAGCCTATAAAGCAACCAATAATGACGCAACAGCCAACGACTAAGCAGTCATTGCCGAATAATATGGCACCATGTCCAATGCCATATAATATGATGATGAATCCGATGGTTATGAAGTATCAATATCAGATGATGATGATGATGATGAATTACATGGCAATGAAACATTCATGTGATAAGATGATGAATCCGATGAAACATTCATGCCATAAGAGGATGGATCCAATGAAAATGGAGTAGATACCTACTTATAAATAAACTCTCGACTAATTAATTAGTTGAGGGTTTTCTTATGATTAAATCTGAAGAGACTGCTACAAAACTAACTGGATAAGTTAGTTTTGTAGCAGTCCCATGTTTTTGTATTAACAATATCCTAATCATCGAGCGTTATTATAATAAATAATAATATGAAGACTGCATAACTCTTTAGAATTGTTTTTGTACTCATGAGCTTTATCGGCAAGGAATTTTATTGAATCCCCTTCTTTTAGAATATAACTATTACCTTGAATGGTTAATTCAAATTCACCTTTGCTCACATATAGATATTCTTCAGCACCATTTTCATGAGGCTCAGAACAATGTATACATCCAACGTCAAGATCTACTACTAGCACTTCAAATTTTTTGTTAAAATCAAACGCGAAAGTAGGAAAAACACTTAACTTATCATTACCTTCAGTAATAGGTGTGAATTCGTTTTTCTTAATTATGACTAAGTCATCAGGTTCTGCTTCGAGTAAGAAAGTAGAAGAAATATGAAGACCATTTGCAATTTTCCACAGAGTAGAGATGGATGGGTTTGTCTCTCCTCTTTCGATTTGACCAAGCATACCTTTGCTAACACCAGTCATATCAGCAACTTTATCAAGACTATAGCCTTTGCTTTTACGATATGTATTAAGATTATTCCCTATAATTAAATTAATATTTTCCAAAATTTTACCCCTTTTGTTTATGTTATATATTCACATTTACATGATTTATTGTATCATATTTCTATGAAATTCTCAATATTTTAGATTTGTTGAGACAAGACATGTAAACCAATACATTTATTTTGGAAACCTCTTGTATAATATATTACACATATGATATAATAAATTCAACAAACGTGTAATATATTATACAAACAATACAATATATTATAATGTTTCCAGTTGTAGATTTATTTAGGTAATACATATCTGTTCTCCATCTCTATGACTTATTATTTTGTCTGGAGGAAAATATAAAAAACTAATTACTGAAAAGTTAGTTGAATCAACGTTTGCTGAATTCTTCAAGCGTCTAAAAAAATAAACTAAATGGAGGTTTTCATTATGGGAAGTAAAGCTTTACACGATTTTCTCGCAGAAAATTTACAGGATTTAAGAAGCAAAGGTTTATACAATGAAATCAATGTTGTTAAAGGATCAAATGGTGCTATTATCAATGTTAACTGCAAAAATGTAATTAATCTATCTTCAAATAATTACTTGGGACTTGCTACAAACCCTAGTATGAAAGATGCCTGCAGAATAGCAACAGACAAATATGGAGTTGGCGCAGGAGCTGTCAGAACTATTAACGGAACTTTAGACATTCATGAAGAATTAGAAGCTAAACTTGCAATATTTAAACATACAGAGGCAGTTATTACATTTCAATCTGGATTCAATTGTAATATGGGTGCTATTTCTGCAGTAATGACTAAAAAAGATGCTATTCTTTCAGATTCTCTAAATCATGCTTCTATTATAGACGGTTGCAGATTATCAGGAGCTAAAACAATTAGATTTGAGCATTCAAATATGCAAGATTTAAGAACTAAAGCGAAGCAAGCAAAAGATTCAGGACTTTATGAAAAAATTATGGTTATAACAGATGGTGTATTTTCAATGGATGGGGATATTGCAAAGCTACCTGAAATTGTTGAAATAGCAGAAGAATTTGACCTTTTAACATATATTGATGATGCTCATGCTTCAGGTGTTTTAGGTACACATGGAAGCGGTTCTGTAACACATCACAATTTAGTTGGCAAAATAGATTTTCAAATAGGAACCCTTTCAAAAGCAATAGGAGTTATTGGAGGATATGTTGCAGGCACCCAGGATTTAATTGACTGGTTAAAAGTTAGAGCAAGACCATTCTTATTTTCTACATCAATGACACCAGGCGCTGCAGCTTCATGTATAGAAGCAATAAGTATTTTGACTGAAAGTACAGAGCTCGTAGATAAATTATGGGAAAACGGAAGATATTTAAAGAAAGGTCTTAAGGAATTAGGTTTTAATATTGGACATAGTGAAACTCCAATAACCCCTTGTATCATAGGTGAAGCAGACGTTGCGCAAAAATTCAGTGCAGAGTTATACAATGAAGGAGTTTACGCCAAATCAATAGTGTTTCCTACAGTTCCTTTAGGAACAGCAAGAGTAAGAAACATGCCAACCGCAGCCCATACAAAAGAGATGTTGGACGAAGCAATTGCTGCGTATGCTAAAGTTGGAAGAAAAATGGGATTGATAAAATAAATATAAAAAGGGGATATAAAAATGAAAAAGATAATGGTAACAGGTGCCTTAGGACAAATAGGTTCTGAACTCGTAATGAGAATGAGAGAAATATATGGTAATGATAATGTAATAGCTACAGATTTAAGAAAACCAGAGAATAACATAGTAGTTAATTCAGGACCTTTTGAGATGTTAGATGTAAAGGATTACGATACTATGCTTAAAATAGCTAAAAAATATGAAATTGATACATTAGTTCATTTGGCAGCTTTATTATCAGCAACAGCTGAAGCAAAACCGTTGCTTGCCTGGAATATAAATATGGGGGGACTTGTAAATGCCTTAGAAGTTGCTAGGGAACTTAAATGCAAGTTCTTTACACCAAGTTCTATTGGTGCGTTTGGTCCATCTACTCCTAAAGATAATACTCCCCAAGATACAATTCAAAGACCAACAACTATGTATGGTGTAAATAAAGTTTCAGGAGAATTATTATGTAATTATTACAATACAAAATACGGAGTTGATACAAGGGGAGTACGTTTCCCAGGTTTGATTTCTTATAAGGTTCTTCCAGGTGGTGGAACAACTGACTATGCTGTTGATATATATTATGAAGCATTGAAAACAGGTAAATATACTTCATTTATTGAGAAAGGAACAAAAATGGATATGATGTATATGCCAGATGCAATAAATGCAATAATTAATTTGTTAGAAGCTGATGGGTCAAAATTAAAACATAGAAATGCATTTAATATTGCTGCTATGAGTTTTGAACCAGAAGAAATAGCTAATGAAATTAAAAAACATATGCCAGAATTTAAAATGGATTATAAAGTAGATCCAATAAGACAAGGGATTGCTAATTCATGGCCTAATTCAATGGATTCAAGTTGCGCTAAAAATGAGTGGGGATTTAAAGCAGAATATAACTTATCAAAAATGACCACTGATATGCTTGCGCAATTAAGTGCTAAAGGAATTGGCGCTAAGTAGTATATATAAATTAGGTTCATGAAAATAGATATAATAGTTTTATTTACTTCTTATTTATTTTCATGGGCCTATAATTTTCTTTTCTCTCTTTATTACATTAACAATTGATAAAAGATCTTCTTATATTAAAAAAATTGATAATTTTAATGAAATTGTTGAAAACTATTAAATGACGAATAAAAATGTTTGAAATTTATAATAATTCGTTCTACAACTCTAAATTAATAAAATAACACATTGTAATAAAATTTATTGTGGGAGGAAACTAAAATGGAAAAAAACACATTGAAAAAAGAAATTGGTCTTTTATCAGCAAGTGCAGTTGTTATAGGTATGGTAATAGGTTCAGGGGTATTCTTTAAACCTACAGCTATTTATACCGCAACAGGAGCACCGGGATTGGGTATGATTGCATGGGTTTTAGGAGGATTAATAACTTTAGCTGGAGGACTTACTGCAGCCGAAGTGGCAGCTGCAATACCTAAAACTGGCGGAATGATAGCTTGGCTCGAGGAAACATATGGTGATATGTGGAGTTTCCTATTAGGTTGGGTTGAGACAGTGATATCTTTCCCTGCCAATATAGCTGCACTTGCAATAATATTTGCGACGCAAGCTGTTTCATTGCTAGGTTTAAATGATGGAATGTTGATTACAATTGCAATAATAAGTATTGTATTTTTAATAACGATGAATTGTTTAGGCGCAAAAGTTGGTGGAAATATTCAAACTGTATTTACAATAGGAAAAATGGTTCCTATATTTGCAATTATTGTTTTTGGACTTATTAATGGTCATGGCGGAGTAGTAAGGTTATTTCCAATATCAGCTGCTGGCCATCCAATAGCTACAAGTTTAGGCTCCGCACTTTTAGCTACCATGTTTGCTTATGATGGGTGGATACACCTTGGAAATATATCAGGGGAATTAAAAAATCCAAAAAAAGATTTACCAAGAGCAATTATTGGTGGACTGCTTATTGTTATGGCTGTCTACATACTAATTAACATGGCATTTTTGTTTGTATTACCAGCATCTGTACTTGCAGTAACAAAAACACCAGCTACAGATGTAGCAACAGTACTCTTTGGAGCAGTCGGTGGAAAAGTTATTACTGTTGGAATTTTGGTATCCATATTCGGAACTTTAAATGGCAATATACTAACAGGTATGAGAGTACCATATGCTATGGCACTCGAAAACAAATTGCCTGGAAGCAAATATCTTTCAAAATTAAATCCTAAAACTAGTACTCCAATCTACTGTGGTGTATTAATTGGAGTTATTGCAATAATAATGACAATGCTCGGGAATTTTAATCAGTTAACAGATTTATTAGTTTTTGTACTTTGGATTTTTTATACCATGACATTTGTTGCAGTAATTATTTTAAGGAAAAAGAGACCAGATCTTAAAAGACCTTATAAAGTTCCTTTATATCCTGTAATTCCTATTATAGCCATTGTGGGTGGAGTTTATATAATAATAAATACGATGATTACTCAACCACTCAATGCAGGACTAGGGCTTTTGCTTACAGTAATAGGATTACCTATATATTTTATAAGAAAAAGTAAAGTTATTAAATAAATTACTTTCAATCTCCTTAAAGTATAGAAGTCAGAAGAGAAAGTTAAACCTTCAACTAATACTTAATTAGTTGAGGGTTTTCTTATACCCTAAGTTAGTGATGTATACTGATTAATTATGGTATAATTTCAATATATAATATAGGAGGACAAAAGATGAGTAACTTATTGAAATTTGAAAAAACTTATATATATAGGATTGAACTTATTGCATTAGAGGAAGATGGACAAAGTTTTGTAAAGGGGTGTATAGAACCAAAACAATTTAGCAAGCTAGTATTTTTTCTAAATGAAAAATTAAGAGATAAGTTAAATGGTGCAACTTTGACACCTGTAGATATTGCTGAGTTATTAGAAAGGTTTTATGATTTTAAACGAGTTGATGGAAAAGGCAAGAAACTTGATGCTAATATAGAGTTATCAGAAAATTGGGAAAGGCATGATTTAGAATACGATGATATTATTAATGATAGTGCTTATTATGTTGATGGAATAGAAGAAGCTTTGCAAGATATTGTATTTGATATAGTATATACCAATCCAACAATCTTTTATGAAAAATTCATGGAATTAGTGGTAGAAAAAGATGGAGTATCATATATCCCTGTTCCAAGCAGGATTATTGAAGAAGTGAAAAAAGCAAATGAAGAATAGAAAGTGCAAGAGATCTTCAAAGGAGATTAACTAATATGCCCATGATAATAATCAGAAACGATATAACAAAAATGAAAATAGATGCCATTGTCAATGCTGCAAACACAGCACTAAAAATGGGTGGTGGAGTATGTGGAGCAATATTCTCTGCCGCCGGGGCTGAAAAGCTTCAAGAGGAATGCGATGCACTCGGAAAGTGCAATGTTGGTCAAGCTGTCATCACAAGTGGCTATAGCCTTCCAGCAAAGTACATTATTCATACAGTTGGTCCTATATGGGATGGTGGCAATTCGGGTGAGGCAAAATTACTACATAATTGCTACATTAATTCACTAAAACTTGCTATGAAGTATAAGTGCAACTCTATCGCCTTCCCGCTTATATCTTCCGGAATCTATGGCTACCCGAAAGATAAGGCATTACAGATAGCAATTTCTGCAATAGGCGAATGCCTAATAAACCACGAGATGACGGTTTATCTAATAGTCTATGATAAGAAAGCCTTTGTTTTGAGCGAAAAACTTTTTTCAAAAATCGAAAAATACATTGATGATAACTATGTTGAGGAGCAACGTCATAGTGAACAACCTAGGAATATAGAACCTTACGAATATCATCAATTTGAAGATATTCATGAGAATTACCCAAAATGTGATATCTGCGCCCCTATTACCCCAATAAAGGGAAAGCGAAGTCTTGAGGATGTAATACGTCAACTTGATGAATCTTTTTCAAAAATGTTGTTGAGGCTTATTGATGAAAAAGGAATGACAGATGTTGAAACTTATAAGAAGGCAAATATAGACCGTAAGTTGTTTTCTAAAATCCGAAGTAGTAAAGGCTACAACCCTAGTAAAGTTACATCAATAGCCTTTGCTATAGCTATTAGATTGAGTTTGGATGAAACACGTGATTTATTAAATAAAGCTGGATACACATTGTCTCACAGCAATAAATTTGATGTAATTATTGAGTATTTCATCGAAGAAGGCAATTACAACATCTACGAGATAAATGAGGCATTGTTTGCCTTTGATCAAGTTCTACTTGGCGTATAATTGTCGCTTTGAAAGCGACCAATTAGCATCATAATTTTGTTATCCTTTAATTATTAAGTAAGGGGGTTAACAATATGAAAACAAATTTAACAGAATTGGTATTTATACTTGATAGGAGTGGGTCTATGTCTGGACTTGAGAGTGACACTATAGGAGGCTACAATGCATTGCTCAAGAAACAAAGGGAAGAGACAGGAAACGCAATTATCACCACAGTGCTTTTTGATGATAACGTTGAGCTTTTACATGACAGAATAAATGTTAAAGGTATTCGACCTATGACAGAAAAAGAATACTTTGTTTGTGGGTGCACTGCACTTTTGGATGCTATTGGAAAGACAATTAATAAGATTGGGAATGTACAGAAAAATACAAATGAGCAAGAGCGTGCTGATAAGGTGATGTTCGTAATCACTACTGACGGAATGGAAAATGCTAGCAAAGAGTACAATTATGAAAAAATAAAAAAAATGGTTGAATGGCAGAAAGAAAAATACGGATGGGAATTCATTTTCATAGGAGCCAATATTGACGCTATTTCAACAGCAGCAAAATTTGGTATTAGTTCAGACAGAGCAGCCAATTATAATGCTGATGGAGAGGGAACGAGATTGAATTATGAGGCAGTTAGCCATGTCGTCTCTGAACTTCGTGCAAGTAGACCAATTACAAAGAGTTGGAAAGCAGAGATTGATGATGACTTTACACGCCGAAGTAAAAATAGAAGTAGATAGCAATATGTACGAAATATTGGTGGATAGTGTCATATAATCACATTTATAATTGGTAAATATGTTTCCTCAGACAGATGTTTGAGGAAATTTGTTAATTATATAACAAAAAAATAAAGTCTACATTCATATAAGCAGTTTTGAAAGAGATTTCAAATACCCTTTACATCAATCATTATAGTAAACTTTAGAATTTGAATGTTTTTAATATCGTTGTAGAGATCTCTTATTAGATACATAAAATCAAAATATTCATTAGAATAAGGATTATCAAATCAAATTTATATTAAATCTAATAGAAAAAATACAAAATATAGAGTACATGTATTTATAAGGAAAAATTATCAATGTAATTGTTAGAATATTTATAATAAACAATATTTTCTAAAAATTATAACAAATATACTTGTATTTTCCAATATTATTTTGTATAATATAGATGTAAGATTTTAGGAAACAAATATTTTTTTTATGGTTTGATAATTAACAAACTAAGTTGTTATTTCTTAATCTTACAACAATATATTTTTACTTTTAAAAACATATTAAAGGGGGAAAAATAATGAAAAAAACATTAACAACGGTTGCCTATGCATTAACTGTGGCAATGACACTTTCATTTGCAGCAGGGAGTTCAGGACTGAGTAATTTAGGTGGTGTGGGTGTTGTTTCAGCACAAACAATGGCTGTTGCTCCATTAAGCACAACATGGGCAGTTACATACGGCTCAAACAGTAGTGATGTTAAACGATTACAAGTTGCACTTAACGCAATTCGTCCGTACAATCTTACTTGTGATGGTATCTTTGGGAAAGCTACTGAGGCTGCTGTTAAGAATTTTCAATGGAAATTTGGTATTAGTATGGATGGAGTAGCAGGTAGAGGCACTTTATCAAGAATAAATGTACAATTAGTTGCAATAAATACAGTTGTGACAGCACCAATAGTAACTCCAGTAACTCCTACATCTGTAAAGGTTTATCAAGGATTAGGATCTAACGTAGCATTTAGAAATGGTCCTGGCGCTGATAGTACAACTACACCAGTTTATAGTTTTACTGTTGGTATGGCGGATGTTGAGTTTGATGCTGACGGAAGAATATTAAGTGCTTATCTAGATGCCTACGAAGTTTCAACTCCAAATTATGATGGGGCATCAATGCCACATTTTTCAGGATGGCCTGGCATAACAGGATACAATATAACTGACCATACTACAGGATTAGTAACAGGTGTATCTGTAAATACACCAGAATCAGCAGCTGCAGAAGTCAGTGCATGGAAAACGAAACGTCAACGTGGAGATACTTATGGTATGAATGTAGCCAATGATTGGCATAAGCAAATGGACTTCTACCAAAAATTCTTTGTTGGTAAAACTGTCGCTGAATTAGAAACATGGTTTGCAAAGAATACAACTTCAGCCGGTCGTCCAATAAAAGCTGCTACCACAACAAATGCAGCAGATCTTGCTAAATTAGCTAAACTTTCTGTAACAGAAAAGGCTGCTCTTGCAGATGTGGTTACAGGTGCTACTATGTCACTTAGTGATGCTCATGGAGATTTCTTAGGTGCAATTAAAATTGCCTATGCGAATCGTGTTGCTGTAGTATTACCAGTTAAATAAGTATTTGTAAAATTAATATAGAACAAATATATTAATCAACCCTCATCTCCTGCTTCCTTGTATACAAAGGGAAGCAGGGAGATGGGGGTTAATTTCTTTTTAACTAAAATCTTAAAGATAAAAACAAAGTTTTATAAATTTATCTGTAAAACGCAATTGAAATTATTGATGCTATAATGGCACTGCAAGGAATAGTTAATACCCATGCCACGAGTATAGTCCTAGCAAGCCCCCATCTAACGGCTGTAAGCCTTTTACAAGACCCAACACCCATTATTGCACTACTTATTACGTGAGTAGTACTTACTGGTGCACCTAGTGCTGTAGCAACTTGAATAGTAAGCGCAGCTGCAGTTTCAGCGGCAAATCCATCTATTGGTTCTAGTTTTATCATATTAACACCCATAGTTTTTATTATTTTCCATCCACCGGTCATTGTACCTAATGCCATTGCTAATGCACAAGCAATTTTTACCCATAATGGTATATCAAAATTATTTCCATTTAAAAATCCTCCTGCAATTAGAGCCATAGTTATAACACCCATAGATTTTTGAGCATCATTTGAACCATGACTATATGACATTAAAGCAGCAGAACAAATTTGTAATTTTTTAAATACTCCAGTGACTTTTTTATGTGTTGCTTTATGAAACAGCCATGTAAGTATAAACATAAATAAAAATCCAAATATAAGTCCAAATATTGGTGAAGATATAAGTGGAATTATTATTTTATCAAAAAAACCTTTCCAATTGACAACAGAAAAATCAAGTCCATGTGAAGTTATGGAAGCACCTAAAAGTCCACCAATAAGTGCATGTGAAGAGGAACTTGGTATAGCAAAATACCAAGTTATTAGGTTCCAGGTAATGGCTCCTATTAGAGCTATAGCTATAATTTTGGGAGTAGCTATACCATTATTAATTATTCCTGTTCCTATAGTTTTCGCAACCTCCGTATTTAACATAGCACCAAGGAAATTTAGAACAGCAGCCATTAACAATGCCTTCATAGGGGTAAGTACTTTAGTTCCAATTGAAGTAGCAATAGAGTTAGCCGTATCGTGAAATCCGTTTATAAAATCAAAGCTAAGCGCTAATATTATAACAATTATTATAATTGTAGAATTAAGCATATTTCATGCCAACTCCTCGAATTTCATTTGCAAGTGTTTCACAAGCATCAATGCTATCCTCTAAATGTTGGTATAAGTCTTTCCATTTCAAGACAGTTAGAATATCTTCTGGGCTTTTAAAAAGTTTTCTCATAGCTTTTCTATAGATCAAATCTGCTTCGTTCTCTATAGTGTTTACTTCAATTATTTTTTTTACTAATATTGTACTTTTACTAAGATATCTTAATTCTGAAATAACATTAACAAGAACAGAAGTAACAGTTATAAGTTTGTCAACAAGTTCTATAGCTTCTGGTGTAGCAGTAGTCACATTATACATGTAGAATAAATTAGCTGTTGATTCGATATTATCAGTAATAGTGTCTATTCCCTTTGTTATATTGAATATATCTTCCCTATCTAGTGGAGTTATAAACATTTTCTTAGTATACTCAATTAATTCATGAGTTATTACGTCTCCTTCATGCTCAAGGTTTACTAATTTATCTAATCTCCCCATTGGATTATTAAGTTCATTCATTAGGAATTGCAGCTCTTTTGCTGAATCATTAAAAACATCGGCCCCCTTAGAAAAAAGTTCGAAAAATACCTTGTCTTTTGGTTTGAAATTGAACATATTGTTCCTCCTTTGATAAATAAAATTATTCTGTATAATAAAACCATTAATACAGAATAAAAAACAAAATATATTTAAAACAGTACAACCCTAATTATATGATATTACTTAACAAAGCACAATGTTGTATTAACATAATTAATATAACTTAACATAGCTTAACATAACTTAACATTGGTAAGAAAATATATAGAGTCTTTTAATTTATAATTTATGAGAATGATAATTATCTTACATTAAAGTATATAATAGTATATATAAAGACACTTTAAGGTAATTTATATTGGGGAAGGGGATATAATTATATTATGAATAAATTTAAAGAAATCAAGCCTGAAGAATTGGATAAAAGCCCATTTCAACTTATAGGTAATGATTGGATGCTTATTACAGCCGAGAAAGAAAATAAAATAAATACTATGACTGCTTCTTGGGGTGGGTTTGGAGTTATATTTCGTAAAAATGTAGTTTTTATCGTAATAAGGCCTCAACGCTATACCAAAGAATTCGTCGATAGTTCTGATACTTTCTCTCTAACATTTTTTGATAAAAATTTCAAAGAATGTTTAAGTTATCTTGGAACTGTATCTGGTAGGGATGAAGACAAAATTTCTAAATCTAAATTAACAATTAAACATTCAAATAGTACACCTTTTTTTGAACAAGGGAATATTGTGATTATATGTAAAAAAATATATGCACAAGACCTTAATCATGAATGTTTTATTGCAAGTGAATTAGATATAAAATGTTTTCCCGAAAAAGATTATCATACATTATATTTTGCAGAAGTAGAAAAAATTCTAATAAAAGAATAGAGAAAAGTGTTACACAAATTTTATTTGTGTAACACTTTTTTTTATGTTGTATTACATCTACAGAATACTTAATCAAAGTTTCTATTTGTTTACAAATTGTTCGATAGTTCGTCATGATAAAGACATGATGCAGTTGTATCATAATATTTATATAAAGAGATAATGTACTGTGACAAAGTCATTATTCATCAGTATGGGGAGGGGGTGCCATTAATGATTAAAGAAATTATTTATAGTAATGAAACTAACAAATTTCAAAAGTTCTTAAGGTTAATTGGAAAACATTATTATGTATCAATTGGGATTTTATTTTTAATCTCTGCAATTCTAAATTACTTTTTGCATATCATATCGGTACAATATACCGGTTATATTTTTTTAGTTTCTTTTACAAGTTTTACAGTGGAAAATGAAATACGTAGAGATGTAAATAAAGTGAAATTTCTAATGAGTGCTTTACCTTATATTATTTTTATTTTGACTATTTTTGTTTTTGGTAATGATATTTGGCATTATGTATTAAAATGGGAAATGAGTAGAGCAATTACTTTTAATCTTAATAGCCTTTTTACTCAGATACCTTTTAATGATGCTTCTTTTACAAGAATATTCAAGCCTGCTTGGTTTACCGCATATATGAAGTTAGTCTACACTAATGGATTTGCATTGTCAGTTTTGATTCCATTCTATAGGGCAGCGTTATCAATTGATTTTAAAAAGATGCTAAGATATACTTTGTCAGCACATATATTTCAGGTGTTATTTATTACTCCATTTTATATTGTTTTTTACATCCAAAACGTTTGGTTTGTTTATGGACATGCCGATCCTCTTGCACGGAATATGTCCTATGCTGAGGCAGCACAAAGCACTTTGAATGGGTTCCCGTCAATGCATACCTCTATAGCTTTTGCTATGTTTCTATTGGTGATTCGAGAACGTAATACTATATTCAAATGGGTTTGGGGATTTTTCTGTTTAAGTGTTATTTATTCCACGATGTACTTGGAAATTCACTGGGTTGTAGATGTAATAGCAGGTTTGATATTTGGATTTTTAATTGTGAAATTGGTAGATTTCGTGTTGTCTAAAGCAAATAATCTATTTTCCCGTAAGTCTAATAATGATAAGCATAACGCGTATTATTGAACATTATAACGTCAGTTCTTTCTATAGAAAGAGATTTAGTTAGTACCGTTTCGCCTTCATTATAAGAATGACAATTAGGAAGATTTTTAAAATAGAATATTTTCAGAACTAAATGCTGTATTGGTTGAAGCAACTGATACAGTATTTTTGTGTTTTTTTTAAACATAAACCTCATTGATCTTATAGTTTTAAGCAGGAGAAATCTCTTGTTTTTCTATGTGCAGAGTTTGACGAAAGTTGCGAGTGAAATATAATGATAAACGCACTATAATTAAAGGAAAGTTATGGATATATGTAGAATATAACTATAGTAAAAATCATATAGAGTGATGCAATAATTAATAATATTATTAAATAGATTTGAGTAATTAAACAAAAGGAGATGCGCATTATGAAAAATATAATGCCAAGTATAGGTTTGAATTATAAGAATGATAATAATGAGTATATAGGTAAATATGATTCTGAAATAAAGTTAAATGAGAAAATTATACAACTTGAACAGGAGCTACAGCATACCAAGGAATGCCTCCAGTTATCAAATGAGGAACATCTTGTTTACAATGAAGAACTCTTGAGTGCAAACGAAGAATATCAATCAGCTAATGATGAATTACTAAAAATCAACACCCAGTTTCAATATAAAAATCAAGAATTGGCTGATTTGTACAGTGATATGACAAACTATTTAAACAGTACTGATATTGGAACTATTTTTCTTGATGAAAATCTTTGTATAAGAAAGTTTACACCAAGAATTACTAAAGAGATAAACCTTAAGGCACAGGATATTGGGCGTCCAATGCATCACATAGTAAGTAATCTCAAAAATGATGATTTAAATATGGGTGCAAGTGAAGTATTAAGAAGTCATATGCCGTATGAGAAGGAAATTCAAAGCAAAAATGGAACCTGGTATTTAATGAAATGTACGCCATATTGCACAATTGAAAATTCAATTAAAGGAGTCGTCTTATCTCTTGTGGATATAACAAACAAGAAATTATTAAATGAATCAATTTTATCAGAAACTTTAAAGACAGAGTTTTTTACTAACCTTTCTCATGAACTCCGAACGCCCCTAAATGTAATTTTAAGTGCAATACAGCTTTTGGATAAATATGAAAGTAGCGGTGATGTTAATAATAAAGAAATAAAATTTAAAAAGTATAGTAACATAATGAAACAGAATTGTTACAGACAATTACGCCTGGTTAATAATATGATTGATATTACAAAACTTGATGCTGGTTATTTTGAGTTAAATCTGCAGAACTGTAATATTGTCGAAGTTGTTGAAAGTGTTACTATGTCAGTATCCGAATATATCAAAACTAAATCCATAGAATTAATTTTTGATACTGATATAGAGGATTGTATAATGTCATGCGACCCTGAAAAGATTGAAAGGGTAATACTAAATCTACTTTCAAATTCAATAAAGTTCACAAGATCAGGAGGAAGTATGACGGTAAATATGTATGATAAGGGAGAAAATATAATAATATCAATAAAAGATACAGGCATAGGCATTCCAAGTGATAAGTTAGGTATCATCTTTGATCGATTTAGGCAGGTAGATAGGTCACTTACTCGAAAACAGGAAGGTAGTGGTATAGGACTTTCCATCGTTAAATCACTTGTGGAACTACATAAAGGCACAATTTCTGTATTTAGTGAATATGGCAAAGGGACAGAGTTTATCATTGTGTTTCCAGTAATAGTAGACCCTAAAGAAAGCAGTATAGGTGGAATATTTGAAGCTGAATTACAAGAAAGAATTGAGAGAATACATGTTGAGTTTTCGGATATCTATTCCTTAAATTAGATATAATATATTTTATAGTATGGTCACATTGCAGGCCTTTAAGGTAAGGGGATAACAATTATCAATTGTTATCCCCTTACCTATATAAGTGGGAGAATTTACTTCTTAAATAGTTAAAATAGATTGATAAAAGAAAAAACATAAAAACATAAAACTATTATACTCTTGTGCAAACAATTTGTTATAATAAGATAAAGTGATGTGTGAATCAATCAATAAGTGGAGGGTATGATGAAAGAGAATAAGAACATAGAAATAAACGTGATGACTAAAGATTCTGAGGGTAATGATCCAAAAGCAGATATCGTAAAAACGGACTTTTCAATAGTTGGTATAGGAGCTTCCGCAGGAGGATTGGATGCTATGTCAGATTTCCTTAGTAATGTGCCTAAAAATAGTGGCTTGGCTTTTGTTATTGTTCAGCACATGGAGAAGAATAGTAAGGATATTTTGGTGGAGTTACTTAAGTGTGATACTACTATGAAAGTTTTACAGGCTTATGAGAACATATCTGTTGAGCCAAATTTTGTCTATGTAATTCCGCCAAACAAGAATATGTCTATTAAAAATAATGTGATACATATTTCAGATTTTATTAAGCCACATAATCAACGTAAACCCATAGATTTCTTCTTTTCCTCCTTGGCGAAGGATAAGCAGGAGAGGGGTATAGGCGTCATACTCTCAGGCATGGGTAAGGATGGTACAGTAGGACTAAAAGAAATTAAGGAAAAAGGAGGAAGCACTTTTATCCAGGAACCATCTTCTGCTAAATATGATGACATGCCTCGAAGTGCTATTGATGCAGGTCTTGCAGACGTTATATCCACTGTAAAGACAATGCCTTCAAAAATTATTTCCTATCTTGAGCACAAGCCGGCTGTTGTTATAGAAGATAAGCACAGTGTAGATAAACTCAAGGGTTACTTTGATAATATTATAGGAATGTTACGATCACATACAGGGCATGATTTTTCTTCATATAAAAAAAATACTATTCAACGTAGGATTGAGCGGTGCATGGGAATTCATAAAATTGATAATATAGCCGCTTACGTCGATTTTTTAAAGGATAATCCTCAGGAACTGAATTTGTTATTTAAAGAATTTTTAATTGGGGTTACCAGTTTCTTTCGCGAGCATGCGGAGTGGGAACTGTTAATGGACAAAGTTATACCTGCACTCTTAGCGCAGCAGTCGCCTAATGAAACGGTTCGAGTTTGGATATCTGGTTGTTCCACTGGTGAAGAGGCTTACTCCTTAGCAATTGTCTTCAAAGATGTGATAGATAAGTTAGAACATTCCAAAGGTTTTTCTATTCAGATTTTTGCTACTGATCTTGACAATGAAGCTATTGATAAAGCTCGGGAGGGAGTTTTCACTGCAAATATCGCAAAAGATATGTCCGCTGAGCGCCTGAATAGGTATTTTGTCAAAGTGGATCGTGGATACCAGGTTGCAGCAGAGATTCGGGATATGGTCATCTTTGCTCAGCAAAACATGATTAAGGATCCGCCATTTACAAAAATCGATATAATGATCTGCCGAAACTTGCTTATTTACCTAACACCAGAAATCCAGAAAAAGCTCATTCCACTTTTTCACTATAGTCTTAACAGTGGCGGTTTTTTGTTTTTAGGAAGTGCAGAGTCAGTTGGGAACTTTACAGAGCTTTTTAAACCACTTGATCTAAAATCTCGAATCTATCAGAGGTTACGACCTCTAATTCAGACAGAACAGATAGAATTTCCTAACTCCTTTGCACCGTATAAGCCTGAAGTTAACCAGCCTTCAGCTGAGGTTCAAAACATGCAGTCGCTAGCGGATAAACTGATTTTGCAATATTATTCACCTGCAACTTTGCTAGTCAATGGTAAAGGTGATATCCTCTACATTACTGGGAGAACGGGTAAGTACTTGGAACCGGCTGCTGGTAAGGTTAATTGGAATATTTTTGCCATGGCTCGTGAAGGGTTAAACTATAAACTTAATGATGCCTTCTACAAGGCTGTACGACAGAATAAGGAGATTACTTCTAAGAATGCTGTTGTACTAAACGAAGGTGGAACACTGATGGTTGATATCTCAGTAAATCCTCTCAAAGAGCCGGATGAACTGCGAGGGCTGGTAATGATTGTTTTTACTGACGTGACCATCCCTATTGAATGCGATGTAGTAAGAAAAACGGGACAAATCCCCACAAGTAATAAGCGGGAAGAGGAACTGCAGCAAGAACTACTACAAACTCGCCAAATGTGGCAAGTTGCCGGTGCAGAAATGCAGATATCGCAAGAAGAATTTAAATCCAGCAATGAGGAACTGCAGTCATGTAACGAAGAACTTCAGTCGACGAATGAGGAACTGACAACAACTAAGGAAGAAATACAATCCTCAAATGAAGAGCTAAAGACTATCAACTTTGAGCAACAGGTAAAGTTAGAAAATATCTCACTAGTCACAAGCGATATGATGAATCTAATGGACAGTACGAAAATTGCCACTTTGTTTTTAGATAACACGTTACTTGTTAAGCGCTTCACAAGCCAAATGACTGTAGTCTCAAGGCTTATTGCAAGTGACGTAGGAAGGCCAATCACTGATATCGCATCAGATCTTATTTATCCTGAACTTACAGATGATGTTAGGGATGTGCAACGTACACTGATTACTTTTGAAAAACACATTAGGTCTCGCAATGGAAGTTGGTTTAACGCACGAATTCTGCCTTATCGAACGTTAGAAGGCGAAGTTGATGGTGTGGTCATCACTTTTATAGATATCACTAAATCCAAAGAGCTAGAGGCGAAGCTCAGCAAATCAAAATTGGTTTTGGAGAAACATATTGTAGATCAAGAGGGCGAGCTTTCATTGGTAAAGGGCAGGTTGCTAGATGAGGTACAAAAGGGTCAAAGAGAAGTCGCTGCTTCTAAGGTAGGGTCGCATAAGTAAATTTTAAGGGATATTCAAGTAAATAACAAGTTAATATGCGGGCCCATTTTGCGTTATACTTTGACTTGTTATTTATTTTCATACCCCTAAGTATTTCATTCCTCAAGGTATATATAAAGGGTATTTAACACATACTAATAACAATATTTACAATTGAGGGGTGACAGTATTGGATATAGTTTCGTTAATAAAGAAAGTTAAGAAGAGAGAAGATGTTATAGATATCCAGGAGGCATATAATATATATAGTCTTCTAAGGGCAAGATATGTTAGTACTCAAACAGTTCAATTATTTAAGAACTTTGTTCATGACATAGGTTGGGAATTAGTTCTAAATAAATTTCAGAAAAATTTCGAAAATCAAATAGATAATTTAGAGAAATTAGGTGAAAAATTTCGTATCATAATGCCAAACAGACCTCCGGTGGATGTCAAGTTTGCAACCCGTCTTAATAATATAACAGATGATTATATCTATAAAAAGATATACCATGACCTTGTAGCGCAGCTGATGTCTCTTAATCATGCAGTTCGTTCAAGCAGTACAAATGACAATTTAAGAAATATTATAATACAAGATTTAAAAATTCATTTTGAGGATTTTGATATCCTTTATAAGTTTGGTAAATTGAAAGGCTGGGAGGAGACGTATCCTACTTATAAGACCGCTATTATTCAGGTAGAAGAACAGCTTTCTACCTCAGAAGCGTTTCATATTTGGGATCATATTGTAATGAGATATGAACAAATTGAACTTATAGGTATATTCTCAAGTTTTGCTCATGATACTGAGTTTAAAGTAATACTTCAACATGGGTTATATATTTATAACAAGCAAGTTAAAAAGCTTGAGGATTTAGCACTAAAGCTTAATGTGCCGCTGCCTAACAGATCGGCACTACCAGTAACGGCGCCTATAGATCCTGAAATGATCACAGATAAGTTTATGTACCGAATTATTTTAAGCTGGCAATTATCTGCCTTAGATGCTCATCTCAGAGCAATCATTGAGACTATTAGAAACGAAGAATTGCGTAAGTTATGGATCAGTCTCCTTAATGCGGAGTTAGAGTATTACGATAAATATCTCAAGTATGGAAAAATGAAGGGTTGGACAAGAGCAATCCCAATTTACGGCGAGCCAGTTACATAAATTTATAAAAAACTATATTGGAATTTTCCAATATGGTTTTCTTTTTTAAAATTAGAAAAGCTTTTAAAAACCAACTAATGGCCATGTATAATTACAAGAGACGATACATGGTTTTGCTATTAATATTGTTTTTATTTTCCTTTTTTTATGGTATATTATTGATATAATACATATTTAACTTTTTTTATAATAATATATTTTTATATGATAAGTTGTAAAGCAAATTAATAATATTTTAGGAAAAAGGAGAAATTAAAAATGATTGTAGAAGATGAAGAATTTTTTTCTATATTTAAAACTATATTCAATATATTACCAGAGCTTTTTATTTCTGATAATACAATTTTTCTTACAGATAAAGAGAAATATGTATTAATACATCCAGCTAAAACTTTTGAGCTAAATGTTAAAGTAGGTGTGAATCTACTTGAAAACAGTGCCGCAGCAAGGGCTGCAAGAACTAAACAAAAACAAGAGGCAAAATACCCTAAGGAAGTATATGGTTTTCCAATTAGAGTTTATAGTGTACCATTAATTAATGACTATACAGGAAATGCAGTAGGTACTTTAACCTATGCAGTATCATTGGAAAGAGAAAGCACGGTAATTGAGATGGCTAATGAGCTTAACAATTTTTCTGAAGAGTTAGCAGCATCTTCTCAGGAATTAGCAAGCTCTACTGAAGAGATGTATGCCAATACTCAAAATGTTAGTCGCTTAGTGGATGGAACTAAAGTGGGTATTGCAAATATGGATGAGGTTCTTAAATATATTAAAACAATTGCAGATACAACTAATCTACTAGGACTTAATGCTACTATTGAGGCGGCGAGGGCAGGTGAGCATGGAAGAACTTTCTCCGTAGTGTCAGGGGAAATCAGAAAGCTTGCATCGAGCAGTAAGGATTCAGCTGATCAAATTAATGGAACTTTAACTAAGATAAAAGAAGACATAAATAATCTTATAATCTTCATTAATGAATATACGGCTACAACTGAGCAACAAACTATGCAAGCGGAGCAAATAGCTATTAATAGTGGGAAATTAAATGGATTATCTTTAAAACTTTTACAGCTTTCAGAAAATCTTAACCAATAGATTAAGGTTAATTTTAATTTATACATATCTAGAGTATAATATAGTTATTATTATAAAAATTTGTAATTAATATAATAATCTAAATATGGGAGTGGTATCTGTGATTTTCAACAAAACGTTTATAAGTTTAATAAATAACATAAGTGAGGCTGTTATTGCTATTAGTAATGATGGTAATATAGTACTCATCAATAAAATTGCCGAAGATTTACTTGGCACCAGTCGTGAAAACGTTTTAGGGAAACCTATAGAGAAAGTATTGCCACACACTAATCTTATAAATACTTTAAGAACTGGTATAGGTGAAGTTAAACAGAACTTTATTTCTAATGGGCGGGAGTTCGAAACAAACCGAATTCCAATAACTAGGAACGGTAATATTTTAGGTGCTTTTGCGGTTTTTCAAGATATAACTATAATAAAAAGTATGAAAAATGAAATTGATGCTAATAAACTTTATATCGATATTTTGAATACTATTATGGATACAGCAAATGAATGGGTAGTGGTAGTGAATGGAAAAGGTATTATTACCATGATGAGCAAAGCCTATAAGGAGTTCCTTAATTGCAAAAATCCTGAAGGAAAACATGTGGAAGAAATAATAGAAAATACTAGAATGGCAAAGGTTCTGGAAATAGGAAAAATGGAGATAGGGGACATCCAGGAAATAAAGGGTAACAAAGTGATTGCAATGAGAATTCCAATAATCGAGAAAGAAAAGGTTGTTGGAGCTGTAGGAAAAGTAGCCTTTAAGGATATACATGATTTCTATTTCTTAAGTAAAAAAATAATTAACTTACAAAAAGAATTAGAATTCTACAAAATAGAATCTGATAAAGAAAGTAAAGCTAAATATTCATTTGAGCATATTATCGGTAGCTCTGCAAAATCTAAACTATCGAAAGAAATTGCGATGCGTACAGCAAATACAAATTCAAATGTCTTACTAATTGGAGAAAGCGGAACGGGAAAAGAACTATTTGCAAATGCTATTCATAATGCAAGCGATAGGTGTTTGTTACCATTTGTAAAAATTAACTGTGCTGCTATTCCTCAAGAATTGATTGAATCAGAATTGTTTGGATATGAAGAAGGAGCATTTACAGGAGCTAAAAAAAATGGGAAAAAGGGTAAGTTTGAAATAGCAAACGATGGAACTATATTGCTAGATGAAATAGGCGACATGCCTATGAATATGCAGGTTAAACTGTTAAGAGTGCTTCAAGAAAAAGAAATAGAACGTGTAGGTGGTACGGTTATTAAAAAAATAGATGTAAGGATTATTGCATCAACAAATAAAAACCTTGAAGATGGTGTAAAAAATGGCACTTTTAGAGAAGATTTATATTATAGACTTAATGTAATGAGAATAGTGTTGCCTCCTCTAAGAGAAAGAAAGGAAGATATTCAAGAGATAGCTAATACATTAAGAATCAAAGTAGCAAATAGACTTGATATATATACAGAAGGTATATCTAAAGAAGCTATTGTGTGTTTGACTAACTATGATTGGCCTGGAAATATTCGTGAATTAGAAAATGTAATTGAAAGAGCTATTAATTATTTAGATGCAGATATAATTATAAAGCCAAAACATCTTCCTGAAAAATTTATACAAAATAAATTTAAACATAATTACAATACTGAAAATGAATCCTTAAAAGCTATTTTAAAAGAAGTTGAAAGAGAGGTTATCTCTAATTGCTTAAAATTAAATGAATGGAATAAAAACAAAACTTCTAAAACATTAGGGATAAGTAGGGTTGGATTATATAAGAAAATAGAGGAATATAACTTAGAATATAATAAATGATATTTAATTTATGACATTTGAAGAAGCTATATCAGTTGTGATAACTGATATAGCTTTATTTATTGTTTGAAAAATGATTCTATTACACTAGAGAAATGTAGGATTAGTTAGAAAAAATGATATAATATATAAAAAGATTACATATGTAACTATGATAGGAAATTTCATGTTTATAGTTTAAATACAACTAATAATTTATATTTTGAAGGGATGATAAAATGAATATAAAAAATATTGCAGTCCTAGGTACTGGAACCATGGGACATGGGATAGCATTATTATCCGCAAAAGCGGGCTTAAACGTTGTTATGTATGGTAGGTCAGATGCAAGTTTAGAAAGAGGGTTTAATAGTATAAAATCTAGTTTGAATCTTTTAAAAGTAGAAGGAAAACTAGAGGAAAATAAATGTCGAGAAATCTTAAATAATATAAGAGGAGTTAAGACTATTGAAGAAGCAGCTAAAGATGCTGACTTTATAATAGAATCATTAGCTGAAGATTTGGAACTTAAGCAGAGCATATTTAAACAGTTAGATGAAATTTCTGAAAAAAATATAATTTTAGCTTCCAATACCTCAGGACTTAGTCCAACAGATATATCTAAAGATGTAAAATATCCAGAGCGAGTAGTAGTTGCACATTTTTGGAATCCACCATATTTAATTCCTTTAGTAGAAGTTGTGCCTGGCGAGAAAACCTCAAAAAATACAATGGAAGCAACTATGGAATGGATTGAATTTATTGGTAAAAAATCAGTGAAAATGGAAAAGGAGTGTTTAGGCTTTATAGGAAACCGGCTGCAGCTTGCACTTCTTCGTGAAGCCTTATATATAGTTGAACAAGGATGGGCAAAACCTGAAGAAGTTGATAAAGCTATCGAATATGGGCATGGAAGGAGATTACCTGTCACTGGACCATTATGTAGCGCTGATTTGGGAGGATTAGACATTTTTAATAATATATCCTCATATTTATTTAAAGATTTATGTAATGATGTAAAACCTTCTAAGTTATTGCAAAGTAAAGTTGAGGCTGGTGAATTAGGGAGTAAAAGTGGAAAAGGATTTTATAATTGGTCGTCTGAAGAGCTAGAAATTAAGCGAGTAGAACGTGCTGAAGTCCTTTCATATTTTTTACAAAGAGATATAGAAAAGAAATAATACAATGCAATATTCCTATAAATTTATAGAATATTAGCATTTAGTTTGAAAAGGAACAGTATTCTTAGGGTTAAGAATACTGTTCTTTTGGCATGTTGTACTTAACTTCATAAATTAAACAAAATGGAAAATTGATTGTAATCCAATTAAAAGGAAACATGTTCCAGTCTTTAGGAGTGTAATTGCAAATATATCTTTATATGCTTGCTTATGTGTTAAGCCTGCAATTCCAAGTAGTGTAATAACTGCTCCATTATGAGGTAATGTGTCCATTCCACCTGATGCCATAGCAGCAACACGATGAAGCAATTCAGGACTCACACCTGTGTTTGCTGCCCATGCTAAGTAGTGTTTACCAAAAGTATCTAAAGCGATACTCATTCCACCAGAAGCTGATCCAGTTACACCTGCTAAAACATTTACTGTAACTGCTTCAGATAATAGTGGACTACCATGAGGATTAATATTTGTTAAAGCATGTGCTATTGATTGAAATCCTGGTAGTGTTTTTATAACATTACCAAAACCTACTTCAGATGCTGTATTTAAAACAGCTAAAAGGGAGCCTATAGCACCAGCATTTATAGCCTTAGCTAAATTGCCTTGCATACGTTTAGGATTAATTAACATTGCAAGAAGAATTCCTACGATAAGTGAAATCATTAGTGCCCAGTTATTCATGGTTCCTACAACGCCTGTTGAAAGCATATTGTAAGGTGCCTTAGTTACCAAAGCCATAATATCCCAGTGTGGGAAAACTACTTTTTGAAGAATAAGGGTTACAACTAGCACTGAAATTAATGGGAGTGCTGATAAAATTGGATTTGGTAAACTATCATCTTCAACCATAATAGGTTCATTAGTATGGTTTTCACCATATCCTTCTCCAGTTGCTTGCGCTGTACGCTTACGCCATTCTAAATAGGCGATACCACATGTCATAATAATAATTGCTCCGAGTATGCCCATAACAGGTGCAGCATAAAGATCTGTATTAAAAAATTTCATTGGGATTGAGTTTTGAATTTGAGGTGTTCCAGGAAGAGAATCCATTGTAAATGTAAAAGCACCAAGTGCAATTGTGCCTGGAACAAGTCTTTTTGGAATGTCTGCTTCTTTAAAAATGGATGCAGCAAATGGGTACACTGCAAATGCTACTACGAAAAGGCTTACACCACCATAAGTAAGTATAGCTGCAGATAAAACTACAGATAGCATTGCTCTTTCTTTTCCTAATTTTTCTACGATAGCTTTGGCGATGGATTTTGCAGCGCCAGATTGTTCCATTGTTTTTCCGAATATTGCTCCCAATAGGAAGAACGGAAAATATATTGTTACATAATGACCAAGGTTCGGCAAGAATATTTCTGTATACGTTGGCAAAATAGCCATTCCAGAAAATATGGCAGCGAGAAGTGCAAAAATAGGGGCAAAGACGATTACTGAGAAACCCTTATATGCCATAAACATTAATAGGCATAATGCTAATAAAATACCGATAACTCCTAACATTTATAAAACCTCCATTAATTTAAATTTTATTCTGTCTTTTTTGAAACATTTACACATTTAATAAATTATATTAATATATCATGTTATGAAATACAGAATTTTTATATTTTTTTAGTATGCCAAATAATATTGAATTATATTCTTCGGCAAAGTCTGCATATGATTTTTTGATTTTGTAATCACAATAGCAGCTACAACTTTCTCGACTTGTAGTAGTATTATTCCATTAGAATTTTTTTTCACTATCAATTTCAATAACTTTAACAATATCTTTTTATGAAATCGTTTAACTACCCACCCTTAATTATGGTATCCACAAAGTCTCTAGACAAATCTGAGGTATAATTCCAGATTACTAGCAGAATTATCTATAAATCCACCAACTGCAATGGTGTATTCATTTCTTAATTAAGCTAATTGCATCGTAACTAGATATTATTTTTTAATTTATTTACCTCCTCTTAGTATTTAATTACGGTTGCAAAATAATAACTAGCAAAGATTATGCCAAAAATAATATACAAAAAAACACTAAAAAAACAGGCTATTATTGCAATTTATATGTTTTTGTATACAACTTTACATAATATATGCAGACATATGTATTGAATCACGTACGATATTGATACAAAATATACCAAAGTGTTAGTTTTTACGAACATAATAAATACACATATTAACATTGTGTACAATTAAAAGAACGGTATTCTTGAGTTTAAGAATACCGTTCTTTTAATTACACGTTAATATTAGAAAGACTTTTTTAATTATTATCAAGGGTTCATAACTATTTCGATACTTTTAAGAACAAGAGCTCCATCTTGTTCTTAAAATATTTTTTTTGAATTTAAACAAAATGAAAAATTGATTGTAATCCAATTAGAAGGAAACATGTTCCAGTCTTTAGGAGTGTAATTGCAAATATATCTTTATATGCTTGCTTATGTGTTAATCCTGCAATTCCGAGTAGTGTAATAACTGCTCCATTATGAGGTAATGTGTCCATTCCACCTGATGCCATAGCAGCAACACGATGAAGCAATTCAGGGCTTATACCTGTGCTTGCTGCCCACGCCAAGTAGTGCTTACCAAAAGTATCCAAAGCGATACTCATTCCACCTGAAGCTGATCCAGTTACACCAGATAGAACATTGACTGTAACTGCTTCAGACAATAGTGGACTACCATGAGGATTTATATTTGTTAAAGCATGTGCTATAGACTGAAATCCTGGTAGTGTTTTTATAACATTACCAAAACCAACTTCAGATGCTGTATTTAAAACAGCTAAAAGCGATCCTATAGCACCAGCATTTATAGCCTTAGCTAAATTGCCTTGCATACGTTTAGGGTTAATTAACATTGCAAGTAGAATTCCTACGATAAGTGAAATCATAAGTGCCCAGTTATTCATGGTTCCTACAACGCCTGTTGATAACATATTGTAAGGTTCCTTAGTTACCAAAGCCATAATATCCCAATGCGGGAAAACTAATTTTTGAAGAATAAGAGTGACAACTAGTACTGCAATCAATGGTATTGCAGATAAAAATGGATTTGGTAAACTGTCGTCATCTACCATAATAGGTTCATTAGTATGGTTTTCACCGTATCCTTCTCCAGCTGCTTGAGCTGTACGCTTACGCCACTCTAAATAGGCTATACCACATGTCATAATAATTATTGCTCCGAGTATTCCCATTACAGGTGCGGCATAAAGATCTGTATTAAAAAATTTCATTGGGATCGAGTTTTGAATCTGTGGTGTTCCAGGGAGAGAATCCATTGTAAATGTAAAAGCACCAAGTGCTATTGTGCCTGGAACAAGTCTTTTTGGAATGTCTGCTTCTTTAAAAATGGATGCTGCAAATGGATAAACTGCAAATGCTACAACGAAAAGGCTTACACCACCATAAGTAAGTATAACTGCTGATAATACTACAGATAGAATTGCTCTTTCTTTTCCTAATTTTTCTACGATAGCTTTGGCGATGGATTTTGCAGCGCCAGATTGTTCCATTGTTTTTCCGAATATTGCTCCCAATAGGAAGAACGGAAAATAAATTGTTACATAATGACCAAGATTGGGTAAGAATATTTCTGTATATGTTGGCAAAATAGCCATTCCAGAAAATATAGCAGCTAAAATTGCGAAAATAGGGGCGAAAACAATAACTGAGAAACCTTTATATGCCATAAACATTAATAGGCATAAGGCCAATAAAATTCCGATAACTCCTAACATTTAAAAAACCTCCATTAATTTAAAATTTATTTCTTTAAAATTAAGTTAATAACATTATGATTACAAAGACTGTACTTAGTAATTATTCAGCTAATTTAATTTTTAAAATTCATTAAATATTCTTTTTAATTAGCTTTAGACATTTAGATAAAATTGGTTTAAAATTCATCTGGACTAATTTTACTTACATTAATATTTTCTTTTTCGTCCTACTTGCGATTACTTTTCTTTCATATAGGTCTAAACTTTTAAGATTATTTACTACCATTTCTATTTCCCCATTGTATGATTGTATTTATATGCAAAAAAATGCATATAAATCTCTTATTTTGAAATTACAATAGCATCCACAAGTACGTTAGAATTTTAACCATTCTTGGATGTAGAGTAGCTTTTTAGGCAACGTTTTCAAACTGAAGTGTTAGAGTAAAGCAACATGTCCACTCTAGTCAGCATAGATAGCTATAATAAGTGCGACATTTATAGGGAAAGATTTATAAAGTAAATATTCATTATCTTCAATTTCGATTACCTTAACGATAGCTTTTTCATGATATCGTTTAAATTACCGTCCTAAATTTAAGAATATAAAAAAGTTTTAAACCAACATAAATTATAATTTCAAGTTTTCCTACTGTAATATCTCTATATAGGTGAGAGATTACCTCTTGAGGAAGATTATAAGCTTAATTCTATTTTCAAAACTAATTTTGTAAGTCTTGGTGCAAGTATCCATTGACCACCTATTACCTTTGAAATTAAACCCTCTTCAACAAGATTATTTAAACCTTTTCTAATTTTCACCTCCTATAAAAATATTAAGTAAGTATCTCATAAGTATAAGTAGCAAATATTATGCCAAAAAAAAAGACAAATAACAACAAAGAAACGAATTATTATTGTCATTTGGGTGTTTTTATGAGTTGATTTGTGTTTTTATAAGCTAATTTGTAGTTTTAATATCGAAGTATGTACGAGTAATAGAACAAAAAATATAAAAATAATAACTAAGTGTCTACTTAATAGAACAAAATAATAACATATATTAACGAAATGTTTATAAAAAAGAACGATATTCTCAATTTTAAGAATATCGTTCTTTAATTTTTGCAATTATAGTATAAAACTTTGTTAAATTATTATTTAGGCGGCATTACAGTTGCAACACCTTTAAGAACAACAACTCCAGCTTGATTAGTACATGTTGTACTTAATTTCATAATGTTTTTTTCGTCGAACTTTTCAATAACTTCAACTTCAGCCTTTATTGTATCTCCAAATCTAACTGGAGCTGTAAATTTAAGTTCTTGACCAAGATAAATAGTGCCTGGTCCAGGTAATTTCATGCCAAGAACTGCTGATACCAAACCAGCAGTTAACATGCCATGTGCAATTCTTCCTTTGAACATTGTTGTTGCTGCTTCCCGCTCATTTATATGAGCGGGATTTAAGTCACCAGTTATTCCTGCATAAAGATACACATCAGATTCACTTATAGTCTTTTCAAATGAATTCTTGTCTCCAATATTTAGTTCCTTCATAGTTAAACCTTTCATTAATAATTCCTCCTTTTTATTTTATTAAAGTTAATTAAGAATAACTTTAATTTTTGATTATTATACGACACTTATGGATGCAAATAATCATAAGCAATCATAAGTGATAATATATTAATTAAAAATATTTAATAGATATTAAATATTTTTAAAATTTCAAGCCCATTAATTTTTCAGTGAAAATTCTTTCATCCATAAGTTTCAAGTTCTCTGAAACTATTGGTTTAAAATCCATATGTGCTAAAATGTCTTTTTCAAGATCAACTCCTGGTGCAATTTCTTCTAAAGTAACACCTTTTTTAGTTAGTCTAAAAACTGCTCTTTCCGTAATGTACAATACGGGTTGGTCTACATCAACAGCATATTCACCACTAAAGGTTATTTGCTCAACAGTCTTTATAAATTTATTAGATTTACCTTCTTGAATGATATTTAGTTTTCCATCTTTTATTTCAACTTTTAAACCGCCTGCTGTAAAAGTTCCACAGTAAACAACTTTTTTAGAGTTCTGGGTTATATTTATAAAACCACCACAACCTGCAATTTTAGGCCCAAATTTACTTACATTAATATTACCCTTTTCATCACATTGAGCAAGTCCAAGAAAAGCTACATTAAGACCTCCACCATCATAAAAATCAAATTGACTACTTTGGTCTTGTATGATTTCAGGATTTATTGCAGCGCCAAAGCTTAAACCACCAGCAGGAATTCCACCAATTGGGCCTGATTCCAAAGTAAGTATCATATCGCTACCAATACCTTCTTCATTTGCTACCATGGCTATTCCTTCAGGTACGCCTATTCCAAGGTTAGTAGCGGAACTAGGAACAAGTTCCATTGCAGCTCTTCTAGCAATTACTTTTCTCTCATTAAGTTTTAAAGCCTTAAGACCATCTACTACCATTTTTATTTCGCCATTGTAAGATGGATTAAATGCTTCAGCAAAAGTTTGCATGTGATTTTCAGGTTTTGCAATTACGATAGCATCTACAAGTATTCCAGGAATTTTAACCATTCTTGGATCAAGAGTGCCATTAGCTACAACTTTTTCAACCTGAAGTATTACAATTCCTCCAGAATTTTTAGCTGCTTGTGCCATAGCTAGACCATCCAAAGTAACCGCTTCTCTTTCCATAGTAGCATTTCCACTTTCATCAGCATATGTAGCTCTGATAATTGAAACATTTATAGGGAAAGCTTTGTAAAGCAGGTATTCTTTGCCTTCAATTTCAATTAATTTAACAATATCTTCTTTTGTGATATCGTTTAACTTACCTCCCTCAATTCTAGGATCTACAAAAGTTTTTAAACCAACATGAGTAATAGTTCCAGGTTTACCTGCTGCAATATCACGATATAGGTGAGAGATTACTCCTTGAGGAAGATTATAAGCTTGAATTTTGTTTTCAATAGCTAGTTTTGCAAGTCTTGGTGCAAGTCCCCAGTGACCGCCTATTACTTTTGAAACTAAGCCCTCTTCACCAAGATGATTTAAGCCTTTTTCTTTCGAGTCTCCTTGGCCTGCAGCATATACCAAAGTCAAGTTATTAGGAAGTCCCTTTTCAAGAAAACATTTATTAATTTTTATGGTTAATTCTTCGGGGTGACCGCACCCGATAAATCCTCCAATTGCAACGGTGTCACCATTTTTGATCAAAGCAATCGCATCAGAACTAGACATAATTTTTTTCATTTTGTTACCTCCTATAAAAATATTAATCAAGTTTCTCAAAATTATAACTAGCAAACATTATGCCAAAAAAAAAAACTACAAAAAATACGCCCAAACAGGCTATTTTTGTAATTTGTTTATTATTATCTACGAATTCTTATTTTTATTGTAAAATTATGTACGATTCAACGGGCTACAATTATAAAGAAAATAAAATTATGTATGATAAAATGAACGAAAAAAGGAATATATTTACAAAATGTTCAAAAAAACGAACGGTATTCTTAATTTCAAGAATGCCGTTCTTAATTTGGCTATTATATTGTAAAAAATTGTTTGATTATTATTTTGGGGGCATAACGGTTGCAACACCTTTAAGAACAACAACTCCATCTTGATTAGTACAAGTTGTACTTAATTTCATGATGTTTTTTTCTTCTTTCTTTTCAATAACTTCAACTTCAGCTTTTATTGTATCTCCAAATCTAACTGGAGCTGTAAATTTAAGCTCTTGACCTAGATAAATAGTGCCTGGTCCAGGTAATTTCATTCCAAGTACTGCTGATACCAAACCAGCAGTGAGCATTCCATGTGCAATTCTTCCTTTAAACATGGTTGTTTCTGCATGACGTTGGTTTATATGAGCGGGATTTAAATCACCAGTTATTCCTGCATAAAGATATACATCAGATTCACTTATAGTTTTTTCAAAAGAGTCTTTATCGCCTATGTTTAGTTGTTTCATTGTTAAACCTTTCATTAATAATTCCTCCTTATATTTTAATAAAGATATTTGTTAATAGTGTAGTAAAATATACAACCATATTAAGAACATAAATTTTGCACCATTGGTATAATATTTAATTTTACTTATTATAGAACTCCCATAGATGCAACCATTTAGTTACAACATAACAATCATTAAGAATGAAATTTATAATTTCAATCCCATAACTTTATCTTCAAAAATTCTTTTATCCATAAGCTTCAAGTTTTTTGAAACTATTGGTTTGAAATCCATATGTGCTAAAACATCTTTTTCAAGATTCATTCCTGGAGCTATTTCAGTAAGCACTAAGCCTTTATTTGTAAGTTCAAAAACTGCTCTTTCAGTAATATATAATACTGGTTGAGATACATCCATAGCATACTCACCACTAAAAGTAATTTGCTCAACAGTTTTAATAAATTTATTAGATCTACCTTCTTGAATTATATTTAATTCTCCATCTTTTACTTCAACTTTTAAACCACCTGCTGTAAAAGTTCCACAATAAACAACTTTTTTAGAGTTTTGAGTTATATTAATAAAACCGCCACAACCTGCAATTTTAGGCCCAAATTTACTTACATTAATATTTCCTTTTTCGTCACATTGAGCAAGACCAAGGAAAGCTACATCAAGACCTCCTCCATCATAGAAATCAAATTGACTACTTTGATCTTGTATGATTTCAGGATTTATTGCAGCACCAAAGCTTAAGCCACCAGCGGGAATTCCACCAATTCCACCTGATTCTAAAGTAAGAGTCATTTCATTACCAATACCTTCTTCGTTCGCTACCATGGATATTCCTTCAGGTACACCTATACCTAGGTTAGTACATGTATTTGGAACAAGCTCCATAGCTGCTCTTCTTGCTATTACTTTTCTCTCATTAAGTTTCAATGGCTTAAGACCATCTACTGACATTTTTATGTCTCCATTATAAGATGGATTGAATTGTTCACCAAAAGTTTGCATATGATTTTCAGGTTTTGATATTACAATAGCATCTACAAGTATTCCAGGAATTTTAACCAATCTTGGATCAAGAGTACCATTTGCTACAACTTTTTCAACTTGAAGTATTACAATTCCCCCAGAATTTTTAGCTGCTTGGGACATAGATAAACCATCAAGGGTTACAGCTTCTCTTTCCATAGTGGCATTTCCACTCTCATCAGCATAAGTAGCCCTAATAATTGAAACATTTATAGGGAAAGCTTTATAAAGCAAATATTCTTTGTCTTCAATTTTGATTACCTTAACTATATCTTCTTTTGTGATATCGTTTAACTTACCACCCTCGATTCTAGGATCTATAAAAGTTTTTAAACCAACATGAGTTATAGTTCCAGGTTTGCCGGCTGCAATATCTCGAAAAAGGTGAGATACTACTCCTTGAGGAAGATTATAAGCCTGAATTTTATTTTCTAGGGCTAATTTTGAAAGTCTTGGTGCGAGTCCCCAGTGACCACCTATTACCTTTGAAACTAAACCCTCTTCACCAAGATGATTTAAACCTTTTTCTTTTCCGTCGCCTTGTCCAGCTGCGAATACCAAAGTTAAATCATTAGGGATTCCTTTTTTTAGAAAAGACTCGTTAATTTTTATGGTCAATTCCTCAGGGTGAGCAGAACCCAAAAATCCACCAATTGCAACCGTGTCTCCATTTTTTATTAAAGCAATTGCTTCATCACTAGATATAATTTTTCCCATTTTATTACCTCCCTATATTCATGAAACTTGTTATTTATATAACAAGCAAATATCATGCCAACAAAATAATGTAAAAAAACAGAAAATCGGTGAAATTTCGTGCTTTTATGCGACAATTTGTATATTTAATACAAAATACAGTACGTGAAAGAGAACATAATTATTGTAAACATTCACGTTTAGTTCAAAAATAAGAACAATATTTCCAAATGATAAAAATAGTGTTCATAAATTCATACAATTACAAGGGTATATCATATTTTAAAAGTTTTTCATATAAACTTGTTCTTCCAATTTCAAGATTTTTGGCAGTTCTAGTTTTATTTCCATCTGCAGATTTAAGTGCATCTATGATAGCTTGTTTTTCTGATGCTGCCATAGTTTCTTCAAGACTTTTAATAATTATTTTTTCTTTTATACCTGTGATTTTTTCGGGTAAATCTATAGTTGAAATAATATTACTGCCTTCTATTATATTAATAGCTCTTTCTAAAATATTTTCAAGCTCACGTATATTCCCCTCCCAATAATAATTTTTTAAAAAATATTCAGAATCTTTAGAAATACCAATCACGTTTTTATTTAGATCTTTAGAAAGTTTTTTGATAAGGTGATTTGCAATAAGTAAAATATCATCTTTGCGCTCACGAAGAGCAGGAATATAAATAGTTACAACATTTAATCTATAATAAAGATCCTGCCTAAAGTTACCATCGTGCATAGATTTCTCAAGATTTTTATTAGTTGCAGCAATTATTCTAACATCAATTTTTTTACTTCCAATTGAACCGATTTTATCAACTTCTTTTTCTTGAATTGCTCTTAACAGCTTTACTTGCATGTGAAGGGGCATATCTCCAATCTCATCTAAAAATATGGTTCCACCATTAGCTAATTCAAATTTACCCATTTTACCTTCTTTTTTAGCACCTGTAAAGGCACCACCTTCGTAACCAAAAAGTTCGGATTCTAATAAACCAGAAGGAATAGCTCCACAGTTTACTTTTACAAATGGTGCATACGAACGCTCACTAGCTAAGTGTATCGCATGAGCAAATAGTTCCTTTCCGGTACCACTTTCACCAAGTATAAGCACATTAGAATGTGTTTGAGCGGCTTTACGTCCTATAGATTTAGCAATGGAGATTGTTTCGCTTAAACCTATAATGTCATCAAAGGAATAACTTGCAACATTTAATTGTGTTAAATGGGTTTTATATGTTTGAAGTTCCTTTTCCATGTTTTTAATTTTATTATTAAGATTGCTTAGATCTTTTATATTTCTGAATAAGACCTTACCAAATGCACCAATTAATTTTCCGTTTTTAATTATAGGAGTCCTACTTGCAATCATGTAGCTTCCTTTTATCTTTTGCACTTGAGCAGTTTCTGGTTCCCTTGATTCAATAGCTATGTGCATCCTAGTATTTTCTATAACTTCCGTAACGTGTTTTCCAATAGCATTTTCTTGTGACATTCCTAGAAAGTCAGAATATGATTTGCTAATCATAGTTATAATTGAATTTTCATCTATAATTAGAAGGCCATCACTATCATTATTTATAATCGTCTTTAATATTTCATAAGCATCTTTTTTAAAATCCATTTAATATCAGCTCCCGCATATGTATTGTGTCTAAAAGGGTACTCTAATATTACTATTTTAGTTTATTTTTATGGATTTGAAAAGTAGATTTACATTATTAAATAAATTTAATGAAAAAAAATGTACTTTTTTACTAAATTTAGTATTTAAAATCATAAAATAAAAAATAAAAAAATAAAACAATTTGATGTAAAATTACATCAAATTGTTTTATAAATATCTTTTAAATTAATTGTTATAGTAGATTGTGTTAAAGATTAAATTATTTATTTTTTAAAGTATTGATTTGAGCTATCATTTCTGGAATCACTTTACTATAATCTCCAGCTATTGCAATATCAGCAACCTTCATTATAGGTGCTGTTGCATCTTTATTTATAGCTATTATAAAATCAGAATCTTGC
>Ga0209123_1000326_pt1 | contig 67490 bp, 77 predicted proteins | sample BarGraIncu00431A_FD_184500 | JGI IMG/M metagenome (GOLD analysis project Ga0209123, IMG submission 184500) | Arctic peat soil microbial communities from Barrow, Alaska, USA - Barrow Graham LP Incubations 004-31A (SPAdes) (version 2) | ecosystem: Environmental > Terrestrial > Soil > Wetlands >... | reverse complement strand
TGGTCTGTCTTTAAACGTCCAATTCTGAATCCGTTTGGCATTGAATAAACACTTGGGTCTTGTTAGTCGGTAGATAGATAAGTCTGTAATATGGCTGATGCCTAATATCGATTGAAAAAGGGGATGGGTGCGATTTCTTGTCTTGACAGGAATGTGTACCCATCCTTGGTTATAATGTCGTAAGCATGCTTACAAATAATTGTAGCATGCTTATGATGATTAGCTGGATTTTAAGGTTCTTCTTTAAAATTTGGGGTAAGATAAGGACTATGGTAAAATAAAGCTAAGTATTATTGCTAGTTTAATTATTTAAGGAGGAATTATGGATATGGAACAACTAGATGAAATTATGCAAAAGTGTACTGAACTCGGCAAATCTATTGCTCTCACCTCAACGTACCAGGAATTTAAGAAGGCCGAGTATGATCTCTTACATAATCCAGAAGCTCGTAAGTTAGTGGAAGATTTGCAGAAGGTACAACAAGAACAATACCGCAAGAAAATTGCTGGAATCGAATTAACTAAAGAAGAACTGGACCAAGTTAAAAAATTAGAAAATATATGTATACAAGATACTCAAGTACTTACATCAAACACCGCTAACACCAATTTTCAGGAGTTTATGGAGAAGATATCAGGAAAGATAAAAGAAGGAATTAAAAGCATCGACACAAAGTAAGTGTGATGTAGTTTGAATTTAACCATATTTAGGAGATAATAGCCCGATAGATTATGCTAATTAGAAAAGCAATCTATCGGGCTGTTTTTATGAGATAAATTTACATTAGAATATATATGACAAAATTTTACAATATTTCTGAAGGAGATTTTCTTTGATATATAGAAAATATAATGTAAGCTATTAGAGCTATACCCTTAGACTCATTATTAAGTGGATATTTCACAATCGCCCTTAAATAGTTTTATAGAGGAGGACTTGTGCAATGATTAATAGCATATTTAATTTTTGTCAAAATGTTAATTTTGAAATCAACTTATTTGAATTGATTAAGAGCTTGTTAAGCTTAGTATTAATCTCAATGATTATTATAGTAGGAAAAAAGATCGTATATCGTATTAAGAACGAAAGGGAAATTGATCAACGTTTACGAGAAAAAAGAGCTAGAATTGCACAAGTTGTTACAGAAATAGAAGACTTTAAAGATTCGATATCAGAACCAGAAGAAAAAACAACTAAACTATCCCAAACTTTGGAATCCACCGAATTTGTTAGAGGAAATTTAACTACGCAAGTAAAAATAGAACATACTAAACAAATCATAGAAAATGCTGAACCGGATATCAAAGATGGTGAAGATCCGATTATTCAGGATGGTCGGGATGAAACTCCAAAAAGAAAGAAGACTAGGGCTATGCCCATGGAAGAACGTTGGGCTGATTTCGATAAAAAGAGAGCGATTAGAAATACTGCATAAGGAACTTTATTCACGGTCAACTCACTACCTGAACTTTATTAAAGCGGCTGAACGTTTAAGTTGTTCATCTAGTACTTTAGCATAAATCCTTGTTGTTCTGGGGTCGGAATGCCCTAAAGCATCCTGTACAATTGCTAGATTATCCGTTTCGCGCAGTAGCAATGTGGCAAACGTGGAACGCATTTTGTGAGCACTAAATCCATCTGTATTATGGCCCATTGTTTGGAGAATCGCCATATACTTTGCTATGAGATTTTGTACTGCTCTCGTGCTTATACGCTTTCCTTGCATAGAGAGAAATAGTGCATCTGACTTGTCATGAGCATAACGTTGCCGTTCATTTAGAAGATAATCGTTCAAAGCTTCGGAAATCTCAGTATTAAAGTAGACGATTGTTTCTTTGTTTCCCTTGCGTATAAGTTCAAAACATCCTTTAGTTAGATAGGTCGTTTTTAGATTGAGATTGCACAACTCAGATAAGCGTAATCCAGTGCCCAGAAAGGTAAGAAATATTGCGTAATTCCGTTTTTCTATGTAAGCATAATATTTAAGCTGTTCCGTAGACAAACCAGTTCCGTTTTGTAAAACGTCAGTAAGGTCAGCAATCTGATTTGGCTCAAGAGCTCTAGGTAACTTCTGATTTGCATTTATGGGGTCTAACTTGACCGTAACATCTTTAGATATCATATCTTCACGTAGTAAATATCGATAAAGAGATTTTATTACAGCTTGTTTGCGAGCTAGTGCGCGCACTCCATTGTTGCGTTCAATTCTGGCCCAGCTTAAATATGCTTCGATATCACGATGCCCGATGCTTTTCATATGTGATAAACTTATTTCTCCTGGTAATGAGGGGAAGATAGGAATCGAATTACAAAGGAACTGAAAAAACAAACGAAGTTCATTGGTATACGCATATTGTGTATTCCGTGACTTATTAATTACAGCAAGGTGATTAATGAAGTCTTTGGCGAAGTGAGGAAGGGTAGTTGGACTAAATGCGCTATTAACTTCCATAATTACCGTAACCTCCGTCTTTATTGAGAAACAAGTCAAGAAGATACAACCATTATATAAATATAAAGCAATAGTTGCAAAGTAATTCAAAGTAATGAAACCGCATGGAACTCCATTTCCAATAAATAAACCTCGCTAACTAAGAAAAAGACCTTCCAAGGATCGTGCTGAAAGATGTATAATAGTCGTTGTACTTGTTTAATCCTAGAGAAAGAATTTTGAAATCCTCTTAAACAAAATACTTTAACTCTAATTATGCTACAATACGTGGAGGATGAAAAATGGAAATTAAGCAAATTAAAAAACTCAAGTTGTATGGTTTCAATAATCTTACGAAAACCCTTAGCTTTAATATGTATGATATTTGCTATGCGAAGACTCCTCAGCAACGGCAAGCTTATATCGAATACATTGATGAAGAATATAATGCAGATCGCCTAGCCAGTATTCTAATGCATGTAGCTAGCCTGATCGGTGCACATGTCCTGAATATTGCCAAACAAGATTATGATCCCCAAGGAGCAAGCGTTACCATGCTGATTGCCGAGGAGGATCACAGTATTGTGGAAGCAGAGGCTTCATGGAATGCTGAACCTTTACCTGAGGCGGTTGTCGCTCATTTAGATAAAAGTCATATTACTGTGCACACATACCCTGAAAGCCACCCGAATAAAGGGATTACTACCTTTAGAGCTGATATTGATGTCTCAACTTGTGGCAAAATCTCCCCACTGACAGCACTGAATTACCTTGTGGCTAATTTTTCATCGGATATTGCTATCATTGACTACCGAGTTCGGGGATTTACAAGAAATCTTGAGGGAAAGAAGCTTTTTATAGATCACAAAATTTATTCCATTCAGAATTACCTCGCCAAAGAAAAGAGAGATCTCTATCAGATGATTGATGTTAATGTCTATCAGGAAAACATTTTTCATACGAAGATGATCTTGAAAGACTTTGACTTAGATAATTACTTGTTTGACATGGAAAAAAAGGAACTCCCCCCGAGTGAAAAGAAACGGATTAAACATAAACTAAAAAAAGAAATGGCCGAAATTTTCTATGGAAAGAATATCCCAAAATTTTAAGGGATTATTACTACCAAAAAATAACTTGAATTACTAACTTACAGTAAAGCACCCCCGGGAGAGTTAACCCAAGGGTGCTTTATAGTATCTCTTAATAGAATAGGTCTTAACATATTCCCCATATAAAGGTCACTGAACGGCTACAAATATAATCTAAAATGATAAGTAGCAAAGTAAATTAAGGGGGTGTCACTGTGAAATTTAAAGTAATGGCAGGAACTATATCGATCATTATGATGTTATCAACACCAACGTTAGCACAGGCCCATGTCACCAGTAAATCACTAGGATCTCTTACAAATCAATCTGAAATAGTAGGGTTAAGGGCTAAAGCACTGGGTGTTGATATTATAGGATTAAGCGATGATGAAATTAGTATACAACTTAAAATAGCAGGTCAAGCTAAACAACTAGCAACTCTTCAGGCGCGGGCCGAAATACTCAATATTGATATTGCGGGTTTAACTAATGATCAAGCAAGGATAAAGATTAAGGCAGTAGATAGATCGAATACCTTAACCAACATTTTGGCGCAGGCTAAAACCCTAGGCATTGGTATAGATATAATCAAGAATTAGTGTATAAGGAGGAGGAATAGACTATGACATTGCATCATTACAAGAAAAAGAGAGATGAACAAGGAGTTAAAGATCTTTATACGAATGCAATAGCTCAGACTCAGCTACCCAAAGATGAGCTCCCTGAAAAAGTTTCCGATCCTAAAGTGATTCGGCAATTGGTGTACGACGAGCTTTTTATGGATGGAAATGCACGTCAGAACTTAGCAACATTTTGTACCACATATATTGAAGACGAAGTTCGTGATCTCATGGATTTGTCAATCGACAAAAATATGGTTGACAAGGATGAGTATCCGCAAACTGCCGAAATCGAGCAGCGTTGTGTAAGTATATTAGCAAATCTTTGGCATGCACCTGAAAAAAGAGACACTATTGGATGTTCGACAACGGGTTCTAGCGAAGCCGCGATGCTTGGCGGCTTGGCGCTTAAATGGCAATGGCGCAAGCGTCGTGAAGCTCAGGGGAAATCCACGCATAATCCTAACTTTGTATGTGGACCGGTGCAGATATGTTGGCATAAATTTGCACGTTACTTTGATGTCGAAATTAGAGAAGTTCCTTTAACGGGAGTTGAGCTAGGCCTGAAGCCAGATCAACTAAAGGATTACTGCGATGAGAACACAATTGGAGTAGTGGCAACTTTAGGTAGCACATTTACGGGTATCTATGAACCAGTGCAGGAATTGGCTAGAGCCTTAGATGAGATCCAGAATGAAACAGGTTGGGACATCCCCATCCACGTGGATGGAGCCAGTGGAGCATTCATTGCGCCATTTATACAGAGAAAACTCAAATGGGATTTTTGCATTCCGAGGGTTAAATCTATTAACGCCTCAGGTCATAAATTTGGTATGGCCCCGCTTGGTGTTGGCTGGGTAATTTGGAGGACTGTGGCTGATTTGCCTAAGGAATTAATCTTTAATGTTGACTATTTAGGAGGACAAATGCCAACCTTTGCCCTGAATTTTTCAAGACCAGCTGGCCAAATTATTGCTCAGTATTACAATTTTTTGCGATTAGGTCGTGAGGGTTACACGTCAATTCAGAATAACTGTGCCAATACTGCCCAGTATCTAAGTGAAGAGCTTGGTAAAATAGATTCATTGGAAATATTATATGATGGTTGCGGTGGCATACCCGCAGTTTGTTATGCCCTAAAGGATGAAACTACAACTGGATTTTCACTTTATGATCTTTCTGATCGTTTAAGAATGCACGGTTGGCAAATCGCTTCCTATCCACTCCCCAACAATTGCCAGAATATAACCGTACAACGTATCTTAATTCGGCACGGTGTTAGTCGTGACATGGTATATTTACTCCTTCGTGATTTGCGCAAGGAATTGGAGCATTTAAAGAATAACCCAGTATTAAGTTCTGCCAACAAAGTTAGCTTTCACCATTAGTTAATACCTCACAAATGAAAGTTTCACATTCTCGATGAAATGATCGAGGTATCAATATCTTTTTGTCCAAGCTAAAATTCGAAAAATAGATGCGTGAAATGTCAGACGAACTTTGTTAAACATAAATCCAGTATGATATGCTTATTATGAATTTGATAAATTATAATATAGAGTACCTAAGAAGATGGGAGGGTGCGTTATGCACAATTTAGTTGCAGGGCTGATTAAATTTAGAACACAAGATTTTGAAGAACACAAAAACTTATTTTGTAAATTGAAAAGGCGTCAAGAACCGCATACTTTATTCATCGGATGTTCTGATTCTCGAGTCGTGCCAGAATTGATAACGAAGTCTTTACCTGGGGAATTGTTTGTTGTTCGAAATATCGCTAATATCGTACCTAATTTTATGGGAGCGCAAGCTTATGTAGCAACTACTTCGGCGACTACTGCAGCAATTGAATATGCAGTAAAGGTCTTAAACGTCGAAAATATAATTGTATGTGGTCACTCTAACTGCGGGGGGTGCGCGTCAATTTATTTACCAGATGCAGTTCTCGACGAAATACCAGTTACAAAAAAATGGTTAGAGTTAGCAGGGAATGTTAAAGAAAGAGTTACCAAAGAGCTGAAAGAAAACGATAGGCTTGACGACTTGGAAATGAAGGAATGGTTGACAGAGCAAATGAATATAGTAGAACAGATTAGACATTTGTTAACGTATCCTTTTATTGAAGAAAAGTATAACAAAAAAGAGCTCGATATTATGGGCATGTATTACACAATTGAAACAGGAGAGGTTTTTATTTTTGATGCCAAAAAGGGATCATTCGAATTAGCGAATTAATAATTAGGAGGGATTGTTCAAATCCCCATTCTGCACAAGCGATTGGCATGTACAGAATGGGGAATTGAGGTAGTTCGTTTATTTAATATAGATACTGAAGTGGTAGGATACATAAAGGAAATTTAACTTGTGTTCACTTCTGGGCTGATTGAAAGATTGTGCCCACTATTTGATTTAGGTCACAGTAACTCGTATCCATCATAATCATTGGATTAATCTTTAGAGGGTCAGGCCTACCATCTGTCAGACATTGTTCATTTGCGTATACAGCAACTATCTCTCCTAAAAACATCTCGAAATCATAGATAGGAATTGTTTGAATAACTTTACATAGATAATTCAGCGAGCATTCGCTGATCATCGGGGCTTTTCCAAGTTCATCATAAAATGAAGTGAACACACTTGACTTATCTGTTGTTTTTCCTGATACGGTACCACAATAATCAGTCTTTTGAACCAATTCAGCAGAGGGAATATTGACACTGAAATAACCATTTCCCTTGACGCCTAAAGTGGTATAGTGCGTGCTTTTCAAGGAAATGTACAGTACTGGTTTCATGCTTACTATCCCATACGCTCCAAGGGTAGCGTAATTCGGCTTGCCATTGACATCTGCACCAACGAGTATGGTTGGAAAGGGGCCAAAAGGTCTGTTTTGAAGCTTAATCTTTTTCACGAACGTCTCTCCTAACTATTCAAATTGTATGGATGCAGAAACTTCATAAAATATAACTGAAATTCAGAGAAAAGTATAGTTATATTTCGGATGAGATTTATATTGTCAAAGTATACCCTAAAGCAGTGTGAAAATCCGTTGAAGATTGAATAAATCGACCAAAAGATTCATGAAAGATCCATTATGAAGGAACATCCGCAAGATAGGGGGCCAATTTTTAGTTAAACTCCATTAGGCTTTTGAGGAAATTCGAAAACCGTTCTTGCTTTACGAAATAGGATTCCTTAAATCTGAGTAGCTCCTTACGGAAGGGTGGTAGCAGGAGTATCAGTAGTAGCAGGGGTGCTAGTGGCGGCAGGTGTGCTTGTGGTAGCAGGTGTACTAGTGGCGGCAGGCGTGCTTGTGGCAGCAGGGGTGCTAGTGGCGGTAGGTGTGCTTGTGGCAGCAGGGGTGCTAGTGGCGGCAGGTGTGCTTGTGGTAGCAGGTGTATTAGTGGCGGCAGGCGTGCTTGTGGCAGCAGGGGTGCTAGTGGCAGCAGGGGTGCTAGTGGCGGCAGGAGCTTCAGTAGTGGCAGGAGTACTAGTAGCGGCAGGAGCTTTAGTGGCGGCAGGAGTGCTAGTTGGCCGAGTAGTACTTTTGGCTAATGGTAACGTTGGTTTGGAGACTGGAAGAGGTGTTTTTAGCCAGCATATAGTGAGAGGCTCCCCGTTTAATGCCTGGGTTAAGTCAGCTATACCAAGATTTTGTTTTTGTATAATGTTCAGAAGCTTGAGAATTTCTTGATCTAGCCCGGGTACCCAATGTAAGAGAATAATATCTCCGGCTTTTAATTCTGGAGAGCTTCTCAGTGAAAGAACGGAATTCTCCATTTCGGCGTCCCACATCACGATATATTTAATTCCAGAATCCCAGGCTACTTGTCCGACATCTGAATTGAAGTCCCCATAAGGAGGTCGCAATTGATCCATTGGAGCTCCATATTCATGAAAAAAATCTCTAGGTTGAGAAATTTGGCTTTTAACTTCAGCCGGCGACAAATGAGTCAAATAAGGGTGGTCAATAGTATGATCCTCTATGTGCCCGCCGGCTTTTACGAATTCATGCCAGAAGGCAGGTTGCTTCTGAGCAGCCTGTTCAATAAGAAAAGTAGTAATAGGTATATGATATTCTTGCATTAACTTTAATACTTCTTCGCTTGGGTACCAGCCGTCATCAATAGTTATATATACTACTGGTTGCTTCTGTGGCAATTCATACACTACCTTAATTGGTCCTGCAGAAGTTAGATCGGGACTTAATTGTTTCAATGATTCGGATCGCTGATTATCCAAAGAGTCTTTGCTGGATGAATGAGACTCAATCGGGATCGTGTTGTTAAAGTAAAAAAATTTTAAAGCGATGGCAATAACAATAACCAAAAGAGTAATACCTAGGGGGAAAAAGTTAATACGGGAAACGAATTTTAGAGAACTCAGTTTATTATCCTTCATTCGATTGACTCCTTTACATTCCAGAAATACCATATAATAGTAATTCGCTGTATTGTGGAATTTTCCTTTATAAGCATTTATATTATTTTAAGTGGTTCTCAAATATTCCATAATAAGTGTATATGTATGTAAATGCCACGGATCTCCATATGATAACGCAGGAAGTGTAATAAGTATGGCGCTATCCATGGCTATCGCTTCATCAAGCATATCACCTGAAGCCTTACAAGGGCTTTTTGCAAGTACACAGGTGGGTTCTCAGGGAATTACAGTAGCTCAGTTTATATCGGGGTTAAGAGCTGCTTATACGATTTCCTTTATCGTGAGTCTATTAGCAGGGCAGCGAGGATTCTGATTTGGACTTAACCTAAGAACAAACGACTAATTACAAACGTGCGAGATAAAAAACCATACACCGTGACTAATGGTCTTAACGTAAGAGGTACGAAGGAATATAGGCGGGGGTGTTTGTCAGATTGGTCATGGGACAATGAAAGACATGAAAAAGAAGGCCCTAAAGGCCTTCCAAATCAGTTGCTAATTGTCTTAGTTAAGTTCGGTCACTATAATTAGGTCGTAAAAATTAGACGGCCTCGTCTGATTCAAGGTTTCCAGACACTGTTTCTCCCATGGCCATTGCACATTCACGACAGACATTCTTGCCGTGAAAGAGTTGATTATTAGTTGCATTACCACAAAATACACAAGCAGGCTCATATTTCTTAAGAATAATCTTTTCTTGATCCACGTAAATTTCCAGGGGGTCTTTTACGTCAATACCTAAAGTGCGGCGAAGCTCAATTGGTAAAACAATGCGGCCAAGTTCATCTACTTTTCTCACAATTCCGGTTGCTTTCATCATTAAATCTCTAACTCCTTTATTCAACAATATTCGACATGTAACCACAGGCTTATGATACCAATTGTTCCATTTACAGTCAACCTATATTTTGAATTATTTTACTTAATTTCATGATTATAAGATTTTCCGGCGTTGGTAAACCTCGTCGGGGGCAAGTTAACGGAAACTGGTGCTAAAGATATGTATGGGGTCAGATAGTGGGATTATTTGTGAGCGAATTTTGAATAAAATATAATAAAAGAAGGATAAAGATAGTATTGAGAGAATTAATCAAGGGCCATAAAAAAGCTTTACTAGTTGTTTGGAGAAAGGTGCTGAGCATAATACTTCCGGTTAAAAATTCCATACCATTACAGAATAAATCGTTAATATTCTTAATAATATCCCGTGTATCCACTGCCTTAGCTTTTCAAATGTTGACAGTTGCAGTGGGATGGCAGATGTATTCATTAACGCAGTCGGCTTTTTACCTTGGTCTTGTAGGGTTGGTTCAATTTTTGCCTATGATTTTACTGACTCTTGTAGTCGGTCATGTAGCTGATCGATATGACCGCAAATTAATAATCTCGTTGAGTCAAATAGTCGAAAGTTTAGCGGTCTTTTTGCTCGTTTATGGATGTTACCATGGCTGGGTTAACAAAGAAAGCATTCTAATTATAATGTTCTTTATAGGGGCCGCCAATTCCTTTCAAGGTCCACCAATGCAGGCTTTGCTGCCTAATATTGTAAGTGAGGAAGTTTTTCCTAGGGCAGCAGCTCTAATGGCTTCCGCTTTTCAATTTTCGGTTATTATTGGTCCGGGGCTGGGCGGAATACTCTATTCCTTTGGGCCAGGAGTAGTATACACTCTTGTCGGAGCTTTATTATTTTTATCAAGCATGGTGATACTTTTTATATCAGCGAGGAAGGAAGAGATAAAGCAGGAACCAAAGAGTATGAAAACATTATTTGCCGGAATATCCTTTATCAAAAGCAGACCTGTTATCCTCGGCGCCATATCCCTTGACCTATTCGCAGTATTATTTGGTGGTGCCACCGCACTGCTGCCGATTTATGCAAGTCAGATTCTTAACGTCGGATCTTTTGGCCTTGGGGCGCTACGATCGGCACCTGCTGTTGGTGCCTTGTTAATGGCTGCTTTTCTTGCAAGAAACCCTTTAAAGAGAAAAGTTGGTCATACCATGTTCATCGCAGTGATATTCTTTGGAATAGCTACTATAATGTTCGCAATTTCGACTTCCTTTATTATATCCATCTTAGCACTCTTTGTATTAGGTGCTTCAGATGTAATTAGTGTTGTCATCCGTTCTACGTTTGTACAAATGGAAACTCCAGACAGTATGAGAGGTCGGGTTAGCTCTGTAAACCAGCTGTTTATAGGTACCTCTAATCAACTGGGTGAGTTTGAATCCGGGCTTACAGCCACATTGTTCGGAACCGTACCCGCTGTACTTATAGGAGGTATTGGTACTATCGTTATTGTAACTCTTTGGATGAAGTTGTTTCCTGAGTTATTGAAAATCGATAAGCTCGAAGCCAGAAAGAGCAGTGCAACGCCTATTTGAGCTGAAGCCCCAGCGTAATCATCTATGCATTGTCCGAAGGCTATCCGGGGTCCTCGATACTAGGCGAACTAACAGGAAAACTGTTCTCATTGGAGAAGGAAAAACGGTTTTGTATTCCTTATAAATAACGAATACAAATACACTCGCTCGTTTATTTTTGTGCGAAAAAGCTGTAACTCGCAGGAATTTTGGAGATGGATAAAGAATAAGGTGAAGATAAGAATAAATTTGAATAATTATGAGAAAAGGAGGATTTTAATTGAAGCAAGATATACTCTTGGAAAGTGGTATTAATGAATTAGAAATTGTTATCTTTAAAGCGGGAGACAGTGTATTAGGCGTTAATGTTGCCAAGGTAGAATGTATTCTTACATACCAGCCTATTACTGAAATTCCAAATTCTAATAAAAATGTCAGGGGGGTCATTCACTATAGAGGGAGAGTCATACCCGTCTTAGATTTAATTAAAACCCTCGAGCAAGATTGTCAAAAAACGTCTAAGGAAAGATTATTAATCTTAATTAATATTAATAACAGTGATTTTGCAGTTGAGGTAAGTTCCGTCAGCGGCATAAGAAGACTTTCTTGGAAAGAAATAGAGACACCGCCCACAATTCTTCTATGCCACGAAATACCGATAACAGGCATTGTTAAGACAAATCACGATGAACTCATTTTAATGCTCGATTTGGAAAAAATACTAGCTAATATTGATCCTTCCTTGGCCTTAAAAGAATCAAAGGCAACAAAAGGACTGGAAGGAAAAAAACTAGTGGTGGCAGAGGATTCGACCTTTTTATTAAAAGTCGTGAATGAATCTCTGTTAAAGGCTGGGGCAACTGTGGAGAAATTTGGCAATGGTAAAGATGCACTCGACTATTTGCAAACTTGTTCAATCGATGAAATACACTGTGTGATTACCGATATTGAAATGCCGATTATGGATGGGCTAACCTTGACAAAGCAAATAAAAAGTAATCCAAAATTAAAAGAGATTCCCGTCATTTTGTTTTCCTCGATTGCTAATGAAGGTTTAAGACATAAGGGCTTAAGTGTGGGCGCCGATGCACAAATTACCAAGCCTGAGATCGATAAACTCGTCGAGTTAGTTAGAACGATCAGGAGTAAAGTCCTATGACATAGGCCGAAATTATCCATGTAGATAACAAAACAGGCAGTTCCTTCGAGGGAACTGCCCTTGTTTTTATTCAATACTACTTAGTTTCAATCATAAAAAAGGGTTGCAAGCAAATAATAAATGCTGATGGCAGGATATTTCTGGTAAAAGATATTATATATAACCAGATAATGGATAGAGGAAAAGATGTTGAGTATTACCAGAAATATTGAGTGCGCAATTGATACAATGTAGCTTAATTGCTACCGAACTGTGTTGAGTTTGCAACTAACTATAAATAGTAAAGTTATAGATGGTACATAATGGTTAACAAAGCTAATATTGAACCTTCTAATGGTCTTAACTATTGAGCAAGTTAGGCCTCTGTAATAATTTGCGATGAATAATATCAATGTCTGGTGAGATGCGGCATAAATATTGCATATAGTAATTGACATACATTCACATGGTGATGTCAAGGGGGGATTAAGTGCTAAACCCAAATCCATTGGATGACAGAATAGAAGAAATGCCTACTTATTATTCTCAAGGAAACTTGGCTAACGGCCAAGCGCTGACCACGGAAGACCGATTGGTAGCCATGGATGCTGAGAAGGGGCTCACCTGAAACCCATTCTTTTTGACTGGTACAAGAAACGGAATTGAAGAAATATTCATGATCCTTAATACAAGAGGAAAACGCTCTATACTATATGTAGATTAAGGAGGTTATATCATGATTATCAAGAAAATTGGGATTATAGGTGCAGGTACAATGGGTGGTGGAAGTGGAATTGCTCACTTGGTAGCAGAAAAGGGATTTGAGGTAGTACTCTATGGTGAGGAACAACGCTTTCTTGATAATGCTCTTGAGCGTATACTTAGTTTAATCGATAGGAAAATTAGGAGTCAGAAAATGACAGCTGATGAAAAAGAGGCAGTATTGAAACGGATAACAACCACCACCAAAATGGAGGACTTTTCTCCAGTTGATCTGATGATTGAGGCGATTTTCGATGATCTTGAAACTAGGAAGAGTGCGATCAAAAGATTAGATAAAATTTGCAGGAAGGAGATAATTTTCTGTTCTAATACTTCTGATATGTCGTTTAGCGCTTTAGCTTCCGTAACCTCCCGACCTGATAAGGTTGTTGGGTTGAACTTCATGAATCCTCCACAGCTTACGCGACATGTTGAAATAATACGGGGGAATCATACAAGTCATGAGACAGTGGTCTTGGTAACTGAGGTGGTTCAGGCTTTGGGCAAGAGACCTGTGGTGTTCCTCGACGAGGATCTTCAAATTAATACAGAAGATATAGTTTCTTCAGAGGAGGTTGCTAGTGAATTTGGACTGGGCGTACACTTTCCAATAGGGACTTCGAATTTGACTATGCCGAATTAGAAGCCGCATTCTAAGTATAACATTACTTCTGTCTTGCCTGAGAAGCTACTGTACGAATGTGAAATTTTCAGATCAAAATAACTATAAAAGGCAGATAGTGAACATTACAGGAGTTTGAAGAAATTATTTAATGCGTGGTTGAGAAATAGAAATTTTCTTACCTGCGCATTTTTTTGAGTTGAGGTGACGGCCCTTACGTAACTCTATTAGAACAAATACAGTATTCAGAGGGAATAACTAATAATTATTTTATACAATCTATTGCGAATTTCTTACAGTTTGTCGTATAATATCATTAAAGTTTGTTTATATTCAGTTTAGTTCACTTATGATCGAAATATATCTTATGCCTATCTTAAAAACAACGATATTAATGAACATAGCCAAACAATAATTTGATTTTTGCTCGTGAATAGAGCCGTGATAAGGATAGTGATTAATATGGACATTAATTCAATTTCGGAAATGAAAATATGTAATTTGCTTCATTTTGTCCCTTCTAGTATAGGCGAGGCAGTTATAGTAACTGATTTACGTTCTAATGTACTGTTTATGAACTTTATGGCCGAAAAACTTACGGGTTATTCAGAAGTGGAAGCTATAGGGAAAACGATTGTTGAAAAGTTTGGGATATTCACTGATAGAACCAACGAGCTGGCTAAAGTTAGTGAAGAAATCTACAAAGGAGAAATTTTTAGATTTGAGGAGTGTACATCACTTATAACAGGAAATGGCGAAAAAATTTCGATTGCCGGTTCAATTTCACCTGTCAAAAATGAGGCCGATGAAATTATTGGACTAGTTATCATTCTCTACAATGTAACAGAGCGGAGGCAACTGGAAAAAGAGTTGCAACATGTGAGTATGCACGATGCATTAACCAGTTTATATAACCGCGCTGGGTTTGAGTATGAAATCATACGGAAGGAGGGCTTGCCTCATGCTCCTGTTGGCTTAATTATATGTGATATCGACGGACTGAAAATTATCAACGATACCATGGGACATAGCGCAGGTGACGCGGCGATCATTTCAACAGCGAAAATATTAAAGGAGTGTTTTTCTGAGGGGGATATGGTCGCCAGAATTGGTGGTGATGAGTTTGCCATATTGCTGCCTAAAAGCTCCGTTCAAGTGGTTAGGGATGCCTGTAGGCGGATTAAATATAATATCTCCAACTATAATGAAATGAATTCCGGATTACCTTTAAGTGTTTCCCTTGGATTTTCCGTTAGCGATAAGTCAACGGCAAGCATTACTAGCCTGTTTCAAGAAGCAGACAATAATATGTACAAAGAAAAACTGCATCACAAAAGAAGCGTTAGGAGTACTATTGTTAACACAATCATGCGCATGATTGGGGCAAGGGACTTTATAACAGAAGGTCACTGCGAGCGTTTGGAAAATTTGGTCGAATTAATGGCCTTTTCTCTTGGCTTATCAGACGATAGTATAAATGACTTGCGCTTGCTGGCGAAGTTTCATGATATAGGTAAAATTGGCATACCTGACAGGATACTGTTAAAACCTGGCACTCTTACTCATGAGGAAAGGGAGGAAATGCAGAGACATTGTGAAATAGGGCATCATATTGCCGCATCATCACCGGACCTGTCCCATATCGCCAACTGGATTCTAAAGCATCACGAGTGGTGGAATGGCAATGGTTACCCACAAGGGCTAAAAGGAGAAACTATTCCTATTGAGTGTCGTATCTTGAGTATTATTGACGCTTATGATGCTATGACAAACGACAGATCCTATCGTAAAGCAATGTCCCAGCAAGAAGCACTGTCCGAGTTAATAGAAGGTGCCGGAATCCAATTTGACCCACGGTTGGTTTTTGAATTTATACAGGTACTCGAAGCAGTGAAAATATATGTTGCATCCAGTGTGAAAGATGCGATGTTTGATATTAGACAAGCCTACAGCAGTGATAATTCCCAAAAGAATCTTATGCTTCGATTTGGTGGTTCTGGTACCCTTAAGCAACAAATTGAGAGAGGGGCACTGGCGGATATTTTTATATCTGCAGCATCAAGGGAAATGGATGATTTACAAATAAAAAATTTAATAATTAATGATTCTAGAGAAGATCTTTTATTAAATAGAATTGTCTTGATCACGTCAAAGAAATCGAATATTAATTGCAGGTTTAAAGAATTAGGCGAAGGGAAAATCAAAAAAATTGCTATTGGTGATCCAGATATCGTACCTGCAGGGAAATATGCCCAAGAAGTGCTAAAATCATTCGGAGTTTTCGAAATTGTAAAATCAAAACTGGTTTTCGCTAAAGATGTTCGCAAGGTTTTGGATTGCGTTGAAACAGGTAATATTGATGTGGGTATAGTGTACAGGACAGATGCCATAATATCGGATAAAGTAAAAATCCTCGACTGGGCGCCTAATAAGTCCCATTCGCCGGTGGTATATCCGGTAGCTATAATGAAGGCAACCAATAACAAAGCAGAGAGCGAGAAATTTATAAAATATCTCACCACCAGTGATAAGGCGGGAGAAATATTTGAGGAATATGGTTTTATGTCGTTTTTCGAAAAACTATTAAATCGGCAGGCAGTCAATATCTAATAGCAGGCACCACAGCCAAATGAATATTTTGTGTTATGCAGATGTTTCCAAGGTTGTTGGTTATGTTTGCCGACCAGGGGGCAAGTATATTACACGAACGGTCAGGTCGTTTTTTGGACGGCCTGGCGTTTTTGTTTTTTATTGGATTATTCATGATATCTTTGGAGGAATTGAGTTAAAAATGTGGAAAGTATTAGAGACTGAACGCAAGGGGCTGAGGGAGATCAATTCAGATGGATCTATGTCGGTGGCTCAAAGGGTATCCGCCGTCGGGTGACGGGTTAATATAAATGGAGGTGTCTAGAATGGAATTTAAGTTTGCTAATAGAATGGCGCATTTGAAGACTTCAGAGATAAGAGAAATTTTAAAAATAACCGAAAGACCTGAAATAATTTCGTTTGCCGGAGGCTTGCCTGCTCCAGAGCTTTTTCCGATTGAGGAAATTAAAGTAGTTAATAAGATTGTACTTGAAGAGGAAGGCGCAATAGCTTTACAATATACTACTACCGAGGGTTATACTCCTCTGAGAGAATGGATTGCAAATAGAATGAATAATAGGCTGGGAACAAACTTCGATTATGAGAACATACTCTTAACAAACGGTTCACAGCAAGCGCTTGATCTCTCTGGTAAGGTTTTTCTGGATAAAGGAGATGTTGTGCTGTGTGAAAGCCCTACATACCTTGCGGCGATAAGTGCATTTAGAGCTTATGAATGTGAATTTATAGAGGTGCCGACCGATGATGATGGAATGATAACTGATGAATTGGAAAGGATTCTTGACAATACCAAAAGGGTAAAAATAATATACGTGATTCCTGATTTCCAGAACCCGACAGGAAGGACATGGAGTCTTGAAAGAAGAGACCGGCTTGTAAAAGCAGCAATAAAGCATCAGGTTGTGGTTATTGAAGACAATCCTTATGGAGAACTCAGATTTGAAGGCGAAGATCTGCCGTCTGTAAAGTCATTTGACCGTATCGGATGTGTGTTTTGCCTGGGAACCTTCTCCAAAACATTTTGTCCAGGATACAGGATTGGATGGATTGCTGGAGATAAAACAGCAATCCGAAAATATGTACTTGTCAAGCAGGGGGCGGATTTACAGTGTAATACAATTGCGCAGAGGGTAATAGCCAAATATCTCGAATTGTATGAAATAGATGACCACATTGCTAAAATCCGCGAGGTATATAGGCGGCGCAGGGATTTAACTGTTAAAACTATGGAGGAGGAATTTCCTGAAGGAGTGACATTTACAAGGCCGCAGGGTGGCTTGTTTGCATGGGTTGAACTTCCGACCTATGTTAACGCAAGGGATGTGTTGCTAAAAAGTCTTGAGAGAAATGTTGCCTTTGTTCCAGGCGGGTCATTCTTCCCAAATGGAGGCAATGAAAACACCTTCAGAATTAACTTCTCGAACATGCCAGAGGATAGGATTGTAGAGGGACTTATATGCCTTGCGGAAGTTTTACGCGAGTTTGTGTGATAATTCAAATATGCTGATAAAATCGCCAGAACCATAAATATAGCCAACAATATAACTGTTGCCATTAGAACGGGTAAGTTTTGCCACAAAATTGATAAATAGTGCATCGCCTCATTGGCTGAGATGACCGCTGTGGCCATATAGAGGTATAACGCGTTGGTAGAGAAAATAGAAATTTTCTCTACCAACGCGTTACGGTTTTTGTCTAGTCAGAAAGTGCATTGTTTGGATAATAAGTAGTTAAAAACGGCAATCAAACAATAACATCCAATTAAATCCAAAGATGTAACTGTGAAAAATAACCCTTTGTGGATATAAATATAACCTGCCCTATATGCAAGATATTGAGCAACAAATAAACCTGAAATAGCCATCGATTTTACTACCCAGTTAAACCTCGATTTATATAAAACTATTAAATAGTTAAGAACAATAAATTGGTAGATAAAACCAGAAGATGTATTGTTTTTATTTATGTCTGAAAAAAATATATTACTCTTTAAGAGTTGTATACCTAATAATCGTTGACCCAGAAAAATAGTAAAAGTACTGATTGAAGCGACGCTAAAGTAAAGAGAAATATAATTAATAAAACTATTAGTTGAATTCTTTGCTCTCTTATACCATTTTTTAGTTACCAATGAAAAAAGGATGAAACCAAAGAAAGTATAGATAGATTTGAACCAGAAATGTTCATAAATACCTAATTTTACAAAAAAAACATCAATTAGGAAGTATATTAATGCAAAAATAGAATACCAAATATATGAAAGGTTATAGATAACTAGCAATAATGAAGTTGAGGAAACCGAAATTTGTGAAAAATAGTTACCGAAAATTATATCTAGATAGGAATCTCGAAATATTTTGGGATAATAACTATAAGCATTAAAACCGAGTACTAGTGTTGCCTCTAATATGAATGAAAAGCCTATTATGGAAAAAAGAAATGCCATAGCAAATTTAATATTGTCAGTTTTGTATAGTATTAAAACATTTGTAATAATGCTGGTAACAAATAATAATAGGAACCAAATCGTATTAGTCCAAAATGCTGCATTCACTGTGTGCCTCCTTGAAAGAATAAAATAGAATGAATCCTGATGCATAGACTAATATATATTTCATTATGGTAAAGGGTAAATCAAATATATGTATTATTAAAAAGGCAAAAATAACTGATAAAGGCCATGCCCATAACGGTTTTTTATAATGAAGGAGAAGGAGTGGAAACATTATACAATTAAAAGCAAAAGACCAATAGATATTCCATCCGTTATGGTAAGAGAAAAATCCTAATTTAAATGAAAGCAACTCAAATATAGTATATATTGATGCACTGAAGAGGAAGAAGAGGATGAGGCGACGACTATTCCCTAGCATCTTGCTCTTACGTAACTTGGAGTGGAGTGCAAAATATATAAAGCATGTGCACGGATAAATGATAATAGCAATTAAAAGTTCTACAAAGTCTCCTTTGAAAATTGACGATTCATACTGCCAAAGGGGTTTGTCGCTTGATAATCTAATATAGCTTAGGTCGCCAATTATTAGAAACAAAATTGTCGGGTAATAAGGTTTCCAATTACGCCAATCTCCCCATTTCCAAGCAAGAAATATTGCGAAGATTGATAGTAATAAATGAAAGTCAGGCATTATTTTTTCAACTCCAATATAACTAACGATTAAATTTTAGCATAACATCAATCGTTTTATGTTTTCCGTTTTATTAGAATATATGCCCAGGCTGATTTGCTCATAGGGGGCTGTTTATATCCAAGTGGTATCTATGGATATTTCAGTGGGGCAGAGCTACCAATACCCTCTGTTTGTAGGATAACTTCAATAAGTACATGCTTTTGAGAACATCTTGAATAACCTATCTCTCTGAGATTTCGGAATACCTTCACCCTCATCTTTTGACGGTCACTCTCTTTAAATGGTGGCGGGGTACATGCTTCCTTCATGACGATCTTTACTTCCGACCTGTAGCGATGTAAACCTATCACTATCAATAATACAGCCGCCCGATTCGGGCGGCTGTATTATTGAGTTAATGTCAGTATAGTGTTTGTTCTTATGCTTAAAAGTTAATCTTAAAGCTAAGCCCTTGCGTGGAAGTCGTGACGTCTATCTTCGAGATGTAACAGTCAATGGTGTATTAGCAAACCGACAGACTAGGTTGTTCCATCTTCCTCGTTACTTATAAATACCTCTTTATCATAAATTAGGCTTAATACGGGGGATAGAATCAATTTCCCCTTCGCAACAACGATGCCCGTGAAGGTGGTTATGATTCTTTTCATCCTTTTGAAATTTACCAAGTCACTGCTTGAGATACGACCGTACTATCTTTTGTTCTGCTTAAACCGTCAAAACCTGCTTTTTACCCGACATAGTTTGGCACACTGCATTGACATTATCCAAATAGAATATTTCAAACTTTCCATCGCCCACGGCATACATGTTTCCGAGAAGGGGCATTACCTCCAAAGCCTTTCGTTGTGTTTCCTCCGTGGTGCAGAATACCGCCTTGCCGCAGATGCGAAGGGTATTGTAGTTGGTATCAACACAACTGATTTCCACATTAGGGTTTGCCACGAGCTGATTGCACATATCTTTTTGATTGGAAGTACAAAAAGCCAGTTTTCCTTCACATTCCATTACAAACCCCATTGGCCGAACATGTGGCTGATCTCCGCTTATTGTTGCCAGATAAAATACCTTGCTTGACTTTAAAAAGTCCATAACCTCTTTCATTGTAAATCCTCCTTCACAATTTTTCTTTTGTTCCATGATAGGCTTCATGGTATGATTATATTACAAAATCAGTTAAACTCAAGTACGCAGATTATAATGATAAAGTATGAAATACCATACCATGAAAAGGAGACTAATTATGAGCAAGAAGGTTATGGATGAAACGAATACAGGAGAGAATCTTCTTTGCCCGCTTCGCTATGCTATAGAAATCGTAGGTGGTAAGTGGAAACTGCCAATAATCTGTATGCTTGCCAGCGGACTTCCGACAAGGTACAGCAGCATCAAGCGTAAGCTGACGGGGGTAACAAATATGATGTTATCGCAGTCGCTGAAAGAACTGGAAGCATTCGGCATTGTCCATCGTAAACAGTACAATGAAGTTCCGCCCAGAGTTGAATACACGCTGACTGACAAGGGCAAAAGTATTATCCCACCCTTGGTGAATTTGGCCGAATGGAGCGCAGGCCATATGCAGGAGGATAAGACATGCGCGGCTTTCTGCAAAACATGTCAATCGATGAAATAAAGTTACGACTATTCCAGTCTAAGGGGTTTTATTTTGGAGTTGAAAATAAAAAGTTGCATAGGTTCTTGCAAAGAAATAGCAGGTGTTTTACATCTGCTATTTCTTTGCAACCCTTTATTTATAAGGGGTTGTTGAATAAACAGCACATTTACAACACTGAAAATAATTAATAGGAGAATCATTAGCATCCACGATCCGACCGATTCGAAGACGTCCTTCGGAAACATTAATGTATAGCCCATATAAGTTAAAAACAAGGCTCCTTGAACAATTTTAAATGCTTTCGCATCTGCCTCATTTTTCAGTGCTACAAGCCTTTCATCAATCTCATTAATAATGAACTTTTGAGGAGATTTCTTTATTCCTAATAACTTAACGTAATACGCAAATGCCACAGCCAACGGTGTAAGTGATAATGCTATAATCGCCATCGCCCCGTTGTTTGGCAGAAGATTAATTTCAAGCAATTTAAATATTATTCCAGTTGCTAAAAGAGCTACCCCGATAACCAGCGTCACCAGCATAATTATTTTAGATTCCCTAACTACTTTATCAGTATTCATAGTTCATTCCTCCCAAAATAAATCATTCAATGTCTTATTAAGTGCCTTGCATATTTCAATACACAACTTTAAGCTTGGATTGTATTTACCTGACTCGATTAAATTTATAGTTTGTCTCGTGACTCCAATAATTTCAGCTAATTGTTCCTGTGATACGTCAGACTCTATTCTAGCAATTTTCATTTTTTTATTCTTCAAGAAACGTCTCTCCCTTCAATTACAGTATACTCGTTAGCCTTACATATTGTCGATTATATATTACATTTAGTAACATAACAATTAACCGAGGACTTACAACCATTAGTGAAAGGTTTTGGGTAGTAACGCGCAATCCCTCGGAACGTATATGAGAATGACCACGTATTGAGACGTGGTCATTTTTGTAATGATAAAATGCTATTGCAATTGTTTATGCTATGAACGAGTCAGTTATAGTAGTTGAACTACTTTACGAGGTTAAAAATAGAAAGCCTTGGCAGTTAATTTATGTTGGGTTTGACAGGATTCAACTTGATGGGTATCGTCAGTATCTACTAACTATGGAGGAAAGAGGGAGCAAGTTTTATAATATATCCCATTTTGGATTAGCGAGTGCGGAGGAATTAAGCAAAAGAGAGGAACCCATAGCGATTCCAAAAGCGCTGGTGGTTCCTAATGCTAAAGCAAAGAATGCCCCAGATCTCGCGTTATCCCTTCACTGAGACGGTGGCTCAATCTCAGCGTATCGCTGGTTCTCTCAGAGCATATTATTCAATCTATTTAAGATGTAGGGGATAGAGCTGGCTATATGTATAAAAATCAATACAACACGGTTTTTAGGGTAGGAGATGGACATAATAGCAACTCGATTATTTTTGCTGTTAAAGAAGGATATTATAAAAAAATATAGAATACATATTTATTGATACTATATGCACAGTGACAGTAATTGAGGTGAACACATATGAATGAAGAGAAGATAAGCGAATCTGAATTAACTATTCCCATTGAACGATCAATCCAAGCCGAATTACTTCTCCTATTAGGACAAAGACCTTCTCACGGGTATGAATTAATCCAACGTCTAAATGAAGTTGATTTTAAGAGCGGAGAAGCAGATGCAGCGACCGTTTATCGAAACCTAAGGCGTATGGATAAGGAAGGGTTAATTAAATCTCATTGGGAAGTCGGCGAGTCAGGCCCAGGTAGGCGACTTTACAAATTAACATTTCAAGGAGAAGCGTCATTAAAGGTATGGGCAAAATACATTGCTCAACAAAAAGCAAAGTTAGAGAATTTTTTGCAAGCCTATTTCCAGTTTGAAGAATCTTTACCCGAGAAGAAAGATGGGGTGAACTTAACATGATTTGTTCTCAAAAGGGTCTAAGAATAATCTATGCAGGTGCATTACAGCAAGTTATGGAAAAATGTTTGGAACACTTTTCTCTACAAAACTCAGGTCTAAAATTCGAGATGAAGGGGGTTGGTTCAAGGGAGGGTGCCGAACGGTTATTATCCGGGGAAAAATACGACATCATTGCTCTAGCTGACCAAGCACTGTTCGCGGAATTGCTGGTACCTGAACTGGTGGGAAAGTACTTTGTTTTTGCTGCTGATCAAATTGTTATTGCTTATAATCACTCTTCAAGGGGAAGCCAGGAGATTACTCAAGAAAATTGGGTGGATATATTACTTAAGCCTCAAGTTAGTTTTGCACGCTCTGACCATCATCTTGTACCACGTGGCTATAGAACACTGATGGTTTGGCAATTGGCTGAAAAATTTTATGACAGGCCAGGTCTCAACTCAACTATGCAAGCCGCCTGTATGCCTTACTCTACTTACCCTAAATCATTAGACCTATCTAGTGCTTTATTTAAGGGGAACGTTGATTATGCTTTTCTTTATTCCTCGGAAGCTAAACAATTAGGGCTTCCATATATAGTCCTACCTTCGAAGATTAACCTTTCGAATCCTGCTTATGCCAATTTTTACGACCAGGCTTCTGTAAAAGTTGAAAGTAAGATTCCAGGAAAGAGCGTAATCATTCACGGTAACCCTATTGAATTTGCGGTTGGTTTAGCTAAGGATAGTCAACATCCCGAACTAGCACAATCGTTTGTCGATCTTCTTACTGGATCAGAGGGCTCTTCAATTTTAGAGGAATGCGGCCTTATCTCCTGCTAATTATTACTTAAAGCAGTTTATGTAATTAGGAGGTTTAAGTCATGGGTTTATTAATTGAAATGAAAACGAAGTGTGTGATTAACCAACCTTTGAAACAATCTAGATTGGTGGAGCTCTTTGATATTATGATGACCCTTCTTCGCATGGCCTTCATTGCAAGTTTACTCGTCTTCCGGTTTAAATTATATAAAGCTTAATTCTTATGGGACCTGAGATTCTGTAGGAATGGCTGGGAAGAGTGGGGTCTTATAAATGTTAGATTAGAAATTATCATGGAGGAGGTAGCGTACAATGCCTATAGCACCAACAGCAGAAGGAAAACAATCAACTAAGAAACCATTAGGTAACCGCTATGATCGCTCGGAGTGGGCAGGTGCTTTTGGTGACCTTGGGACACTTATCCCATTTATAATTGGCTATATTTCGATTATGAAGTTGGATCCCTTAGGTGTTCTATTTATGTTTGGGATTCTCTTAATCGGCTCTGGGTTATATTATAAAACACCCATTCCTATCCAACCTATGAAAGCTATAGGTGGAGCGGCTATTACTCAAGCAGCAGCTATTACTCCTGGCATGGTATGGGGAGCCGGTATTTTCACAGGCCTTTTTTGGTTGATCTTAGGACTAACTGGTACCCTCAACTATGTATCTAAAATAGCAACTAAACCCGTTATTCGAGGAATAGTACTGGGACTGGGCCTTCTTTTTATCATGGAAGGGACCAAAATGATGAAAACAGATTTTAGCGTAGCTATAATCGCCCTAATGATCACATTTTTACTTTTGACTAATAAACACATTCCAGCTATGTTTGCCTTAATCGTGTTTGGAATTATTGTTGCTCTAGTCAAAAATCCAGGTCTATTCAAAGAATTGGCTACGATACATCTCTCTTTCCGACTCCCACAGTTTTCCTTAGGTCATCTGACATGGTCGGAATTCTTAAAAGGTACGCTCGTTCTAGGTATCCCTCAAATTCCCTTGACCCTTGGTAATGCAGTTATAGCCATTACAGCCGAAAATAATAGATTATTTCCCGAACATCCAGTGACCGAAAAGAAAATAGCTATTTCTCAAGGAATCATGAATCTAATTTCCCCTCTGTTTGGTGGGATCCCCATGTGCCATGGCGCCGGTGGTATGGCTGGCCATGTTCGTTTTGGTGCTCGTACGGGTGGATCACTAGTTATTCTAGGTACTATCCTTGTGACTGTTGGTTTATGTTTTAGTAGTTCAGTTTTACTACTGTTCAATATTTTTCCAGCAAGTGTACTCGGTGTGATTTTATTCTTTGCTGGGTTGGAACTAGCTGTTTCTGCTCGTGATGTAGGGCCCGAGAAAAGTGACTTCTATACCTTGTTAGTCACTGCCGGGTTTTCTCTCTGGAATATGGGTATAGGCTTTATTGCAGGATTAGTTATGCAAGAAATGTTGAAGAGGAAAATATTTAAAGTTTGATAACCTAGAAATTAAGAAGACTACCATTAATGTTAATTCCATCAATATAAGAACCAAAGCCAATTCTCTCAAACTGCAGGAATTGGCTTTAATATATAATTTTGTTCTATTGTTGTAATTTAAGGACGCGAGTGAAGCCTTAACGTTTTCTCCCGATTTTTTCTCCAATTAATACATAACTTTCATAGCCTAGCCTGGTTTGCTCAACGATGTCCTCGTCAATTCTTACTTTATCTGGCTCAAAGAATAGGATCACTGTGGACCCCCCAAACTTAAAATAGCCCTTTTCATCTCCACGATTTACGCGTTTCTTGGGAGTGTAGGATTGAATAATTGAACCGACGCAGGTTGCTCCTATTTCTACATATAAGACATCACCATAGTGATCTGAATGGAAGGTGCTCCATTCTCTCTTATTTTCACAAAAAAGTTTCTCTACCTTTTGAAGTGCAACAGGATTGACAGAGTAATATACTCCTTTTATTTTATTAGTATCTTCACAGGTTCCGCTATCTATGAAATGATAGCGGTGATAATCCGTTGGGCAGAGTCTTAAAATCAAGAAGGTCCCTTTGCTATATTTCTGAGCAACTCGATCATCTTTAATCAATTCTCTAAGGCTATACGTAAAACCCTTGACTTGAACCAGTCTATCCAAATCTATTTTTTCATAAGCCAAAAGCTTACCATCTCCAAATGATATAAGTGAATGGCTATCCGCTTCTATGGTACGTGCATCAGGCTTCAATTTCCGATAAAAAAAGTCATTAAAGGACGAAAAATCCTGCGATCTCTTTTCGGCAATAGACATATCTATATCGAATTTGGTGATAAAAGGATTAATCTTATTTTTGCTTATTCTTCTGTCCAAATACCAGCCATAGAGGCTTGAACACATTTTTTTCTTTATAATAGCTTCTAAGAGATTAATACCAATAGGAGAGGAGTATGTCCAATTTAAAACCTTTTCTCCGGCAACCTTTTCTATTTGGTAGGATTTATTTTTCCGATTATAATACTTTATCAAATGCAGCAACTCCTATAGAGGATATTGTAAGTAATTTCGTTTCTCTTATCTTATCACTACTTAACTTACTTTTCTAACGAATATCGTAAACTTCACGAACCTCGCCTACTCTTTCAGAGGCAGTCTATATTGGTTCAGAGGTTTTGAAGAAATGTTACCAGTAAAGCATTGTCTGACTGGGCGTAGGAATATTTGTAGTGGTCGGTCACTGGAATTATTCGCCAGATTGTTTTGTACAGTCTGGTATTTCTTGTTTATCTAGAAGTTTGTGCTTTTGGCACTCGAATTAATGACATATGGAACTCTGATTTACATAGCGAATTTAATATAATGGTACTAAAGTAATAAACACGTTGTCACTAGACAAAGTTTTGACAGGCAGATATGGTGAGTATGTCAATTGCTTGAATATGTTATTTAGAGACTAAGATAAAGGGGGAAACTGCATGATTATTATAAACAGCGAGGAGGAACTTCAAAGTGCTCAGATAATTATAAGTAAGTTCCTCGAACAGAATTCGCCAAGCAACGCGCCTGAACTTGAGGTTGCTATTAACGAAGCGATGAACAATGGTTTCAACTCTTCTGGGAGAATTGGCCTGAAACTAAAGCGTGTGGGTGGAAAACTAATCATAAGGGTAAAGGACGATGGTGGAGGCTTTAATACTAATGACGTTAAGGCTCAATTAGCGCAAGATATTTATGAAGAGGAATTTGAGAAAATGCTGGAGGCGGAAGGTGGACGTGGAATTTTATTGATGAAACTATTTTGTGATAGAGTAATATATAACGCTAGAGGGAATGAAGTATTGTTAATGAAGCGAATTCATTAGTTAGCATAGATGAGATGCGACTACGCGATTCTATACAGCACTTCAGAAAGACCTTTAAGGAACATGTCGATTCATCAGACCATTTAATTGTGCCCAAGTTAACCGACTGACAGTTTGTCACGACATGGAAGTCGAAAAGAACGATGTAACTAACCCTAGCATAAAATATTCATGAGACAAATTGTGAGGAGGAATGAGGAGGGAGTCGAACTTGAACTGTTATATATTAAGCAGTGTGTCTTCATTCAAATCCAAGTTATTCAATGGTATGTCATACACCAACTGTTGTCCATCAGGCCGGAGTAATCATGTCTCGCCACTTAAAAAACCACAACCCGATACTAAGGTGGAGACTCCTTCCTTGCCCCTAACACTTACGTTTCTTGAAAAAGATATTATCGAAAACGCATATCTACTTCTCCCAGCCTTGTTTGGCACAGGAATTGCTTATCTTATCAGTTTAAGATCACAATCTGTGCAAAACTTGTCCGACAATTATCCGGAATTAACAAAACGAGGAGCAACTCAAGACTTTCCAAATGAGTACCTTAGCAGTACTTTAAAATTAATTGCGCTCGCTTATGTTTTTGGATCAATAAGCGGGATTGCAATGTTCATATACCGCAGTTTGATAGGGTCTGTTACCAAACATCCTTTAAATAATTTATTTTTCATTGGTATTGGATTGGCATCAGCGATCCTATTGTTTGCTTCAGTCAATTTAGCTATGTTTGTTTTGTTTCCAACAAGTTTTAAAGGTGAAGTAGGAAAACATTGGATCGAGAAGGCGATTACATTTATTTATTACAGCGCATTGGGTATTTCTGTGGGACCAGCTGGAGATATTTTGCCCACAGAGATCACAACTCGGGTACTACTAGCTTTGGAGGGGCTAGTTAATCTTGTTATTTTCAGTTTGCTGATTGCGTCCATATTTGGTTAGTGATCAGCATCATATAAACGCGGTCGTCCCGGGGACCCTCTGTACTCTGTTAAAATGCTTAAGAATAAAGCTATTAATCTTTAATTGACAAGGTAACAGAAGAACTATATAATTTTAACAGATTATGGGTGACTGCTTTGTAAAAATCACAAGATAAACCTTCAAATTTGGGAACGAAGAGATGACCTTTTTTTGAGATGTTTAGAAATAATAAAGACGTGATTATAAAATTTTTTCTAGATTCAATGATTGTCTTGAAGGTGAAATACAGGTGATGAGCGAACAAGTTCAATGGGAATAAAAATATAAGAATTTAGAAATGGAGAGCAAGATATGAATATTTGTGATTGTATTAATAATAGAAGGAGTATAAGAGCCTTTACAGATAAGGTAGTAGAATCAGATGTTATTAGTCAGTTGATTACACTTGGGACAAAGGCTGCTACCGGTTCAGGAAATGAGGCTTGGGGTTTTGCTGTTATTACTGATAAAAATGAAATGAAGCGCTTATCAGATGAAGCAAAGAAACATCTGCTGGAGAATCTTGAAAAGTATCCATATTTCAAACAATATGAGAGCTGGCTTAAAAACGAGAAATTTCACATTTTCAATAACGCACCATGTGTATTACTCATATATGGTGATGTTAACTCTCACTGGAATGTATACGACTGCACTTTGGCAGCGGGTAATATTATGCAAGCTGCGATGGAATATGACTTGGGTACCTGTTGGATTGGGTTTGCTGAACATGTCTGTGATACAGAAAAATTTAAATCAGAATACATGATACCTGACAACTACAAACTGGTGTGCGCCTTAGTTATTGGTTATCCTAAGGTTCAACCGGCTCCACTAAGTCGTAAACCTGCCAAAGTTTTCATTAAGAAATAAACAAGTAAAGTAACGTCGCTTCCTTTCTATAATCACAGGCAAAGAGAGATTCAGATTCTATAGGCAACACTACATAAAGGATTAGTCCTCTCGTCAAAACGAGAGGACTAATCTATTGTTCACGTATCAGAAAGTATAAGTTTTAGGGTTCCTTAATCATAGTAGGGGCACGTTGCATCGTCCCCTACGAATACGAGATTTCTGATATCCGTGAACAATTAAGGACCGAGTCGCAGCCGAGGTTTTTCTTGCGCCAAGAAACTCTGCCAAATCTGTGCCCAGAGCAGTGAATACCCCACAACCCAAAAGAACCAGTTAGTTTTACGGGAAAATACGTTCAAACACATTTCCGGTAGATTATCTCGTAGAGATTCCTATTTTGTAAATACATTGAAATAGTACTTAAAAAGCCTTGAACAAGTTTCAAAAAGTAAGAGTTGTATTTAATTGGGGAGCGGAGTAAAGTAGTGGGGGAAAGAGTGAAAACTCAAAATTGTTGTAGAAAAGAGATGATGCTATGAACGATTTTATCAGTGCCTCGATTTTAGGAATTGTTGAAGGGATAACCGAATTTCTCCCCATTTCATCTACGGGACACCTAATTATAGTGAACCAATTTATAGGATTCACTGGACAATTTGCGAAGATGTTTGATGTGGTAATTCAATTAGGTGCTATTCTTTCGGTGGTTGTGTACTTTTGGAAAAGACTTATTCCCTTGGGCAATAACAAACCATCAAAAAATCAAAGGATATTTGACCTGTGGAAAAAGACTCTTGTAGGTGTTATTCCTGCACTCGGGATAGGATTTCTAGTAGGTAAATACATAGAAAAACTTTTATTTAATACGACAGTTGTAGCAATTGCGCTAATCGTAGGTGGCTTAATATTAGTATATACTGAAAACAAGAGACCCTCAGTTCGAATTACCTCAATACAACATCTAAGTTACCGAACTGCTTTCTTCATCGGTCTTATTCAGTGTTTAGCGATGATACCGGGTACCTCGCGCTCGGCAGCAACAATCATCGGGGCAATGTTATTAGGTGCTACAAGAGTTGTAGCTGCAGAATTTTCCTTCTATTTAGCAATTCCGACTATGGTTGCCGCTTCTGGTTATACATTATTAAAGAGCAGAATGTTATTAACATCGCACGAGTTACTTGTTGTAGCTTGCGGGTTCTTCGTATCGTTTATCATAGCCTGGATGGTAATTGCAGGGTTCATGAATTATGTCAGCAAAAGAGATTTCAAACCGTTTGCTTATTACAGAATTGTACTTGGAATTTTCGTGCTTATGTATTTTGGTTTCCTTCAGCCTTAGTCCAACTGGCTCACAGATCAGATGAAATGGCCATAAGATTGGCAGAAAATTAAGGAGATGTAATATGAAATTTATTAATCTCGCAGAAGAAAGATATTCACTTCGCAAATTTAGCGATAAACCAATAGAAAAGGAAAAACTCGACCTTGTACTAAAAGCAGGTCAGCTTGCTCCAACTGCTTGCAACTATCAACCCCAGCGTATTCTCGTCATTGAAAATGAAAATTCCCTTGCAAAATTAAGGCAATGCACACCATACCATTTCAATGCCCCAATGGCATTGCTTATCTGCTATGACAAAGGTGTTAGCTGGAAACGAAGCTATGATGGCAAAGACAGTGGAGATATAGATTCAAGTATTGTCACCACCCATATGATGTTGCAAGCTGCTGATCTTGGCTTGGGTACTACTTGGGTGGGACATTTCGACCCTAATCAAATTATAAAAGAGTTTGCCTTACCCGATAATATTGTCCCTGTTGCATTGCTTCCACTTGGATACCCTGGGAAAGATGCAACAAAAAACCCTCTTCACCGCAAAAGTAAGTCAGTTGAAGAAACAGTATTCTACAACGAATTTTCTAAATAGTTCGTAGGGAATTATTATATGGCTCAATCTGAATCGAAAGCAGTAAATATATAGAAGAGGAACATATAATGCACACTTACAAATATATCGTTGACATCCACAATCACATTTATCCAGATAAAATTGCAAAGAATGCAGTTCAAGCAATCGGGTCATTTTACGAAGATTCTCCTATGAAAGGGAAGGGGACGCTGAATGATCTTTTGCGTTCAGGAAAAGAGGCATGTATTGAAAACTTTGTTGTTTCATCTGCGGCAACCACTCCGAACCAGGTTGAAGTTATTAACAATTTTATGGCCTCATTATCAGCTCCAAATACTAAATTAATTAGATTTGGTACGATACATCCAGGGATTAAGTCTGTAGACAGAGAATTAACAAGGATTAAATCATCAAACCTACAGGGAATAAAGCTCCATCCTGATTTTCAGAGATTCAATATTGATGACCCTTCCATGTTGCCCATATATAAGTCTTTGGAGGGGAATTTGCCTATTCTCTTTCACATAGGGGATCGTCGTATGGATTACTCAAATCCTGTGAGATTAGCAAGAGTTATCGAGATGTTTCCAAGGCTAACGGTTATTGCGGCTCATCTAGGTGGCTACAGGGTCTGGGATAAATTGGGGAGTATACTCATCGGTAAAAACGTTTATATTGATACATCCAGTGCGCTTATGTTTATGGAGCCGGAGCAGGCAGTGGAAATTATCAGGGCACATGGGGTAGATAAAGTACTTTACGGGACCGATTATCCAATGTGGTCACATAACATAGAATTAAAGCGTTTTCTTTCCCTTGGGCTTAGCAATGAGGAAAATGAGCGTATTCTTTCAACGAATGCAATGGAACTTTTTCACTTGACTAATACAACCCAAGGTGCAAGGAGGAACGAGCATGAACAGACTATATCTTCAATCACATGTCATAGATACGACCATGTAGAACATTGACGAGATTATAGCAGCATTGATCCGAGCAAAGGATTATAAGGTATTACAGTGTTAACAATTTCGAGGGAGAACTTATTTTCAGCTAGCTCTCAGCTTCCATTCAGATATAATTCAACTTAATGTTGTATGCTAAATATAATTATATTATAAATACTAGCTTTTTGATATCAAGAAGCTAGTATTTATTTACTTTCATCACTAATTGATTACCTAATTAGATCTGCAGAAAGTTCGAAACATTAATAATAATTAATTATTTGGTCATTGTCTTTGAAGATTAGCTAGCACTTAGAGTAATGGAAAAAGGAGAAAGAGGATGAATAGAAAATGGTATAGTAGAAAATGGATAAAAATCGGGGTAGTAGGGGTTCTGGCTTTGGGTGGTGCTTACTTGGCCTATAATCATTTTGCGGCCAAACCGGTCGTGATCACAAACATCACAGCGAAAGCACAATTGGGAAATGTAAGTAAGGTCATCACCGCAACAGGAACGGTTAGTTTCCCCCATTCGATTCCGTTAACCTTTAAACAAGCAGGACAGATCGTGGCACTCTATGTCAAGCCTGGTGATTCCGTGAAAGCTGGACAAGTACTAGCTAAGACTGATGATTCGAGTCTCCAGATGGCTGTGACAATACAGCAGGCAGCTGTAACATCGGCACAGGCAAAACTTCAAACCCTTAAAGATTCGTTTAATGTTCAAACGCTCGCCTCGGCTCATTCGACAGTTGCTAAAGCGCAGCAGGGAGTAGCCAGTGCGCAGCAGAGTTTAACCACCGCTCAACAGAAGGCTGAGCCGAACTATTTAGCGAACCAGGTCTCATTGGCCAAGGAAAATGTTAAACAAACTAGCAATGATTTAGCCAAGACGCAGCAGAGCGGTACCGGTACCGCTACGAGCACAGCGCTTAACCAGGCCTTGGCTGATCTTATGACGGCTCAGAATGCTCAAAATGGAGGAGGTGCTCAGGCGTTAGCTTCTGCCCAGGCGCAATATAGTTCTGCTCAGGCAGATTTAACGTCGGCTCAAGCTCAATTGGCAGTAGAAGAGCAGGGCCCGACCTCAGGAGACCTTGCATCGGCTCAAGCCGATATCAACTCGGCTCAGGTCCAGCTGGCCAGTGTTGAAAAGGATTTGGGAAACGCTGAAATCATAGCTCCGGTGGACGCAGTGATTGTCACCGCGCCGCTTCAATTGGGCCAACAATCAGATGCTACTTCAATTATCACGGTCACTCCCGCTGGAAAGAACCTTGAAGTAAATACTTCGGTTGCACAGTCGGATATTGATCAGGTCAAATTGGGACAGAAAGTGGATATTACCTTGGACTCGAACTCTACTCAACATATCAGTGGGATCGTCAGTTTAGTTGCTCTTCAAGGGACCATTGTCTCGAATGTCACTACTTATAGTGTCACAGTGACCGTGGATCAAGCCACCGATTTACTTCGTGCCGGGATGAATGCCAATGTAAGCATCGTTTCAGCAGAGGTAAAGAATGTTTTGACAGTTCCCAGCGAAGCGATCCAAACAAGAGAAGATAAGAAAGAAGTAATAGTGCTCGCAACAGTAAATGCTAAGAGCGCTGGCCAAGGAAATCAAGTTACCCAATCAGGCACCAAAACAAACTCAAGTAGTGGGCAGAACGCAGCAAACGTTCAATCTGTTCCGGTGGAAATCGGATTGGATGATGGAACGAATGTGGAAATCAAAAGTGGTTTGAAAGAAGGGCAAGAAGTCGTCACCGGAGCAAGCTCGCCGAAAACGACCTCGACGTCCAAAGCGACCAATTCTATGATGGGTGGCGGCCCTGATGGTGGACCTCCACCAAATTAAGACTATAAATGCCGCTGATCTTTGAAGCAATACAGTCGATCTTGATTACTATTTTACTCAACAATAACTATCTTCATAGCAACATATGCAGGTAGGTTCAACTAAACAATTCTGTAGCCGACTAGGGAAAAATTTTAAACTAAAAGTAATAATAATCCCCAATTTTAAATATAATTGTAGAGTATTTGTGAAAGGAAGAAAGTATCATCCTTATCCCACGTCAAAACTGAACCCAGAGCTTCCTTAGGCCAATGTCGGTTTCATTGCTACCTGTTCGAAGGCAGGCGGCCATACGAATCTGTAAATTTTTTCGATTGTTCTATCGCTACAAATTAACCTTAACCCGTCTAAGGACTCACCCGGTGGTTTTGCATTGTGTGGTGGCGGATGTTAATTAAGCGAAGTTGGAACACGTGGGTAATTCTGGGAATGATTTAAGTATGAGTCGTCTCGCTCTAAAAGAGCAAGTTGGTATCATGCCCTTTTCCTCGTACCGCATAACTCAGGATAGATAAGCTTTCTAAGAGTCAAATCGTCTATGAGGTGAAAAGTATGTTGAAATGTATAGTGGATGAACGGGTAGAAGAAATTAAATCACTAAGTTATGTTAGCCCACTACGAAAGGTTGCACTTGTCAAACGCAGAAGTGGTCACAGCGATCTAATACATCAACTCAACCTGAAAAGAGAGTGGGCAATAAAAGAGGAATATCAGCGCCTACATGACTTGCTTAATAGTCTTCCTGGCATGGTGATTGTCCTAGAAGAAAATTATAAAGTGCGCTTTGCAAGTTACAATTATATTATGAAATTCGGTAAGTATGAAGGAAAACGTTGTTACGAGGTTGCTGGTAAAACGAGTCCCTGTGATACTTGCATGATAGAGACGGTATTTAGCAACGGTCGGCCCATAAAGAGTGAAGAATTGCTTTTCGATAATCGGATTTATGAGGTCATACTGCAGCCGTTTAGTGATGTTGACGGCTCAAAGCTAGTGATAAAAAACCTTTATGACATAACAGAACGAAAAGAGGCAGAACAAGAATTAGCACGATTGCAAGCAGAAATGGCGCAACTTGAACGCCTGAACTTAGTGGGACAAATGGCGGCAGGAATAGCACACGAAATCAGAAATCCAATAACAACTGTACGAGGATATCTTCAGTTGCTAGGGACCAAGTTGGAGTTGCAAAAACACGTTTCCACGTTTGGACTAATGATTGACGAACTCGATCGGGCCAACTCAATTATCACGGAATACCTATCAATTGCTAGAAATGGACCTGCAGAGAGACAATATCAAAATATTAATGAAATTTTGTTGCGATTATATCCTTTATTAGAGGCCGATACATTTACCCAGAACAAACAGATATTGTTTGAAGCCGGAGAAACGCCGGATATTCTATTGAACGCCAAAGAGATTTCCCAATTAGTGCTCAATTTGTGCCGTAACGGATCAGAAGCAATGCAAGTGGGTGGAACTCTAACTATTCGTATATATGTTCAGGAGGAACATGTGGTCCTATCTGTGGAGGATGAGGGGTGCGGTATCCATTCAGACTCCTTGGATAAGGTGGGAACGCCCTTTTATACGACAAAAAATAATGGCACCGGTCTAGGACTAGCTACCTGTTACAGCATTGCAGGCCGACATAATGCTACGATCGATTTAAAGAGTGACTCTAGCGGGACCACATTCTTTGTGCGTTTTCCTATCTTGCTGTAATTTCAAAAGAAATATCAGTGTTCCGCTTAAATTACCCTAATACTTTTCGCTTAATTAGTTAATATATAGATTGTAATCAATTGTAAATAGTGTAAGCTATAAGCATGGAACGAAATTCCTTACAGTTATTCCGTCAAAACCAGAAAGGAATTGAGGTTACTGCCAAAAAGCATGTGTTTGTAGATTTCGGAGGGAAACAATTTGGATAATAAAATAAAATTAAGCAAAGAAAAAAGACAGGATATGATTGTAGCCATTAAAACCTATTTTCTTAACGAACGAGAAGAGGAGCTTGGAGATTTAGCATCAAGTTTTTTACTAGACTTTATTACAGATAAACTAGCAATTGAATTTTATAATCAAGGTGTTTACGATTCATATAAATTTATGAATGATAAAACTGAAGACTTATTAGATATTATTAAATATTAAACTGCAAGGTGAAATACGAAAAAACAGGCGCAGCAAAAATGTTGGGCCTATTTTTTATGCTTAGTACCAAACTGTGTATAACAAATTAAGCCTGCTTATAATGTAACCAACTTTCAGGGCAAGGTTTGAGAAAATCCAGGACAGTTCTCGGCAATTGTAGAGAATGTTTTCCGGATATCAGGAAATAATGTAATTAAGAAAAAAAGAAATTAGGTTAACAAAAGTGACGTTCTCTGCAAGAGGAGTCACTTTTGTTATAAACTGTATTTTTCCTAGAAGTGTATTCATATTTAGCAAATCTTAGAGAAATAGAGGAAAAAAATGAACATATTATTAAAGAATTGTTTAACTCTTGACTTAGATAACGGAGAATCAGTGAAAAAGGATATCTTAATCCAAGAAGGAAAGATTGCACAAATTTCCCACTCCATTTCAGATATCCCTGAGGATTGTATTGTAACTGAAATAAATGAGAATTATGTATTACCTGGTTTTATTGACTGCCATACTCATCTAGGGATTATTGAAGAGGCTACAGGGAAAATTGGAGTTGACAACAACGAGACCTCCAATTCTGTAACTCCACATTTAAGAGCATTGGATGCTATTAATACTAGGGATATTGCCTTTAAAGACGCTATTAAAGCAGGTGTTACTACTGTGATGATTGGGCCTGGTAGCAATAATGCAGTCGGTGGACTGAATGTAGTTATTAAAACTGCAGGTAATGTTATCGATCATATGATTGTTAGGAGCCCCGCTGGTTTAAAGATCGCACTAGGTGAAAATCCAATTACTACTTATGGAATTAATAATAAGTGTCCAGTAACAAGAATGGGAACGGCAGCTTTGATAAGAGAGCTATTTATGAAGGCTGAAGATTACATGGAGGAACAGAAAAACGATAAAATTAAGAAAAGAGACATACAGTTAGAAGCGATTATTCCATTATTAAAAGGGGAGATCTCCTTAAGGGCGCATGCTCATAGGGCCGATGATATTATTACGGCCGTTCGTATCGCAGAAGAATTTAAAATCAAGAAGTTAGTCATCGAACATGGAACTGAAGCTGATTTAGTCGCAGATTATTTAGTTGAACGAAATATTCCGGTAGCATATGGGCCCATGCTTACTCCGAGAATTAAAATGGAGTTAAAAAGTAGAAATTACGGGTCTGTGTTAAAGTTGACAAAAGCAGGAGTTAAGGTTTCCTTGATATCTGACCATCCCTATAATGCTGTCGAACAGTTACGAACGGTAGCAGCTCTCTCCATTTCAGAGGGTCTTAGCGAACACCAAGCTTTGAAGTGTTTAACAATTAACCCAGCAGAAATATTAGAATGCCAGCAACGGATCGGAATTCTTAAAGAAGGAACGGATGCCGATATTATTGTTTTAACAGGTAAACCTTTTGATTTAAATTCAAAAGTTAAGCTTACCATGATTAATGGAAAAATAGTTTATCGCAAGCGGATGAATAAACATTAAACGGATTATAAACATTAAACGTGAGATAAGAGTATAAAACTCGGTTTTGTGATTTAAGATTAAAGAGTGGGGCAATCCCCACTCTTTTTCGTTCAGCGGACTTTTCTAAAAGGCATCCGAGGCCCGAGCTGAACACGGTTTGCTAGATTTTCAGAAGAGTTGATTCCCTTTTTCGCAAGGAAACGTTGCATCCCCATCGACATGTTTCGAGTTGGGTTAAGAAATCCCGCTTTTTCTCCCACTCCAGGACCAACACCCTCTTCAGGTGTTCCGCCTGTATTTAAGGAACGATTTCTGCCTAAGAACATAGTTTAGCCACTCCCCTTCACCCTACCAATATATGCCATCAATAGTGCGCTGTTGCTATAAATTTTTATAAAATACAGTTTACAAGGCAGACAAAAACAAAGAGCCTAAACTGTTTATTTAGCAACAGTTAGGACTCTTTGTTGTTAGTCTTCGACCGTTTTCAATGGTGTTGGGTGGAGCGCATCAAGAATAATTAATGTTGAGTTTCATCTCTTTTTTCCGCTATGAAAGCTTTAATGCTTTCTTTGCGTCGATTATTTTTAGCTATGATGTCTTGTTTTTCATCAACTGTAATCTCTTCCGCATGCTCATCTAGGTAATCTTCTGCATCATGCAATTTAGCATAAGTGTGGTCGATATGATCTTGCAAGTGCGCCTCATTATCCGCCCGATTATCTGGTTTGCTCAAAGTAATCCCTCCAGTACAATTATTAATTACTTTAGTAAGAGTCATATTATCAACCTTAGTATTGCAATTACTACCTTATTAATTCTTCTTACGAGTTGGTAAGTAAAGGAAGGTTGTTAATTCTCAGAAGTCAATGGCAAAAAATGAAATTTGCAAGTATGATAAGTATGATATATCATACTTATAGAGGTGGTATGAATTGATGCACCATGGTAAATTTTATGGTTCTACAGTTATGGGTGAACGTGGACAAGTCGTTATTCCTGCTGAGGCTAGAGAAGAGATCGGTATCGCCCCGGGTGAGAAACTTATTGTTCTAGGTAATAAGAAAAGAGGCGTTGTCATCTTATTCAAATCCGATGTGATAACAAGATTTGCTGACATGATGTTTCGCAAAACAAAATTCTTTGAAGAAATATTTAATTCTCATGGAGAAGATTCAGAGTAGGATAAAACTAGTGGGTAATCAGTAATCGGTCTAAACATACAATCTTAAAACAATATAATGGCGAGGCTAAAACTAGGAGGAAACTGATGCCAATCATCACAAAGTATTTTAAGGATAAACGCTTTCGAAAGATCGTCACAATGTTTGTGAAATTTATAGTTCAACTATGGTGGGTGGATAAGAAAAAACGATTTCTCACCGTAGAGAACTATCAGAAGCAGACTAAAGCGATTTATCGAAAACAGGCGAGCGCATTTACAGAAATGGCTTCAGACCTTGGAGGACTTCTTATCAAACTGGGACAATTTTTTAGTTCTAGGGTGGATGTTTTACCGGAGGAGTACACAAGTGAACTTTCAAAATTGCAGGATGCCGTCAGACCAGTCGAAACGGTAGAAATCATCAAGCGGATTGAAGCGGAATATTGCTGTCCGCTTGCTGAGGTATATACGAACTTTTCTCAAGAACCAATTGCTTCTGCTTCTTTAGGGCAGGTTCATATTGCTGAAATAAAAGGGCATAATAAAGTGGCGGTTAAAATACTGCGACCGGGCATCGAAGAAATTATCCAAACCGACTTTAACGCGCTCCGGTTTATGTTAACCTTTGCTAAACGATATCCCAAGATTAGTGCAGCCGTCGATTTGGAGCAGATCTATCAGGAGTTTGTTGAAACGACACTCGACGAACTCGATTACGTCAAAGAGGGACGGAATGCGGATACTTTCCGAGCAAATTTTTCGGCTGACTCTAGAGTCAGCGTCCCAGAAGTGTATTGGGAATACACGACTAAGCATGTTCTGACAATGGAATATGTCACGGGCTATAAAGTAAACGATTTTCAAGCTTTGAAAAGGGCTGGCTTAGATCGGGCGCAGATCGCAGACACGTTGATCTCTGCTTACGTGCAGCAATTACTGAAGGATGCGTTTTTTCATGCAGATCCTCATCCTGGTAATTTACTTGTTAAAGAAGATGGGACACTCGTTTTTATCGATTTTGGAATGGTAGGTCGGATTGAGAAAGGCATGCGGGAAGAACTAATCGCCTTCCTCCTGGCTTTATTCAAGAAAGATACCGATCAAATGGTGATCGCCTTTGAAAAGCTTGGGTTCCTGCGACCTCAGGCTGATAAACTAACCTTAGCCAAAGGCCTCAAGCTCATCTTGGCCAAGGTCTTTAACGATCCGAGTCTGAATAAAGTCAATTCAGAAGATTTCCTGCTAGAACTAAGAGAATTTATGTATTCCCAGCCCTTTCAGATTCCGGCGCGAACCTTGTTCTTAGGCAAGTCGCTCTTAACGATCATGGGGATTTGTGGTGGTTTGAACCCTCAGCTCGATCTTATAAAAACGCTTCGACCTTATGCAGAGGAGTTGCTATCGGGAAACGAATCAGGAAATGGCACTCAGGATTTTATTTTAGACCAAGCCAAGAAGACACTCTCAGAGTTTATTACTTTGCCTGAAAAATTGAATCGACTTATTACTGGCTTAGAAGTCGGGGAAATTAGAATTCAACCATCCAGGAGTTTTGAGTTAACCCTTTTACAGAACCAGAGAGAGCAGGCTAAGCGAATTGTCCGAGCGATTTTCAGCAGTGGGTTTTTAATCTCAGGAGCAAGTTTGCTAGAGGGACCCTATTTTAGGGTTGGATGGATGTTGATTCTTCTTTCAGTTCTAACCGTAGCCTCATTGTTAAAACGCAGAAGCAGGGCCATGGGAAGACCCCGTTTTCATCCTTAAGAAATTCTGTATCGTAGTATTAACCTTGTGGTTCTCAGAAGTGGGGTTTATACAAATTTAAATTGAATTAGGAAAGGAGAGGTATTTATGAGTCTGGATAAAATGAAATTCACCTTTGAAGAGAATGAAGAAGGTTTCACAGTGACCCTTAAAGGGGACAAAGAAAAACTTAGAGCGAAGCTGGAAGCGTTTGAGGCCTTCCTAAATTTTCGAGAGAAAGCAAAAGAAGCGGGCTTCGAGCACCCTGGGAGCGGCTCTCCTATTCACCAATTTATTAAAGCCATGCACAAACACCATGCAAATCATGGTGAGGGGCATGGTGTTTGTGGTCATCATGGTCACCATGGGGAACACTCTTTCAAGCACGGTCATTGTGGAGAGACATCAAAGAGTGAGGCTCCAGTCGAATGATGGGATAACCCAGATCAAGAGTGCATTAATCCCGATCCGTCTTTGATCCTTAGAGAGCCGGAGATTTTAACTCTAGGCTCTTCTTTTTTTATGGTCGCTGTAATGTGTTCAATATCTGCTATTTCCTGTTTATAAATGGATACGTCCTCTAAATCAACTCTTTTCTTAGTGTATTCAACCTGTTCTTCACTAAGCAGTATCCGGATAACTTCTCTTGGACCGTCCTTATGTTCCAGGCTATCTGAAGCTAGGATTATCTTTTCTATTACGAGCTCCTCGCGTTCAATAGGCACAGTAAAGCTTTTTTCCTCGGTGAAAGATTCTCTATAAATTTTTACTTCTCCAGTTTGTATCCACTTTTTTGCTAAATTAAGTTGTTCCTCTTTAATTTGTAGGGTCACATTTTCACTGTCGCATTTGCTCTCGCTAGGTGTTCTTGTTTCTGGTACATATTCAGAAGTTATAGTTTCAATGGATTTTACCATACGTTTGACCCTCCATTTATTTCGAAAAAACACCTCACTAATCATAAGAGGATTAATGAGGCGTTTTCTCCTACTTAATCAATGGTATTGGTGATCGGAGCCACTTTCTATTACATCGGGGTTTCCAAATTTATTTACCCGAGCTTCTTCTCGTTTAAGAGTTTCATTAATATGTTTTGTTTCTTCGATATCACGTTTGTGAGCAGAAATCTCTCCGACTACTACTGTACGTTTTTCTACATTTACTTTCTCTTCACTGAGAGGAATTCGAATAGTTTCTTCGTCAGTAATAGGCGAATCACTTTGCTCATTGTTTAAGGTTCTTCTTTCAATCACAATCTCTTCACGTTTTATAGGAACATCAACTATTTTTTGTTCTTCGATAATTTCCTTACTAAATTCCACTTCACCTGTCTGCACTCTGCTTTTCTCGATATTAAGCTCTTCTTTGCGGAGAAGAAGCTTTGCGTCCTCAATACTAGTTTCCTTTCTTGCGTCTTCGTCATTTCCAAAAAAATCTTGAAGTACACCCATATCTTTAAACACCTCTTTCATTATATCCATATATAGATTGCCCTTCAAAAAACATATTATCCTGATTAAAGCTTTGAAATAATTTCTAAGGTGATGTGATAAATTTACGATGAAGTAGGACTATTCTCAACATAATGGAGAATAGTCCTATATTTTCCCCCTCGCGTCCACGCCTTTGTATGAGATAACGTAAAACTATCATTATCGATGCAAGCACAACTTGAATAAACTGATCAGGAGGGAAGAAGTATCTATCTAGAAATTCGATTATGAAATACTAGTAAATACTAGGAAATATTTTGAAGTTATGATAATATTATATTGAATATAAATAATCTTTAAGAAGATGATATTTAATTGAATGGGGGATTGCTGTGGCTAAAATGTTGAGATTATGTGTTGTTTCAACAGAGTATTATATTAAGATTCCGATGGAATTCAAATATGCGTAGCCCTGTGAAAATCATTTAGATTAACTATATACTTAGATAATGGATAGGATTTATAGTGTTGAATCTTATTGGGAAAGATTAGTTTAAGAAGGAGTCGATGAAGATGTCTTGGAGTCTTGTTAATTTTACTGGTGAAGAGATTGTTGAACTAGCTTTGGAGATGGAAAGATCAGGCAAAACCTTTTATGAAAAAGCCGTATCTTATGCAGACGGTGCTAAATTAAAAGAGACACTAGGCTACCTTGCCAAAGAAGAAGAAAAACATATTGCTGATTTTGGAAAATTGGCGGTAAAACTTTCTAACGAATTCGTACCCAATGAGAGTTATGTCGGGGAATATGGAGATTACTTAAAGTCAATGGTTAAGAACCACGTATTTAATCTAAGTAACCTGGAAGATTTAGTTAAGGGAATAAAAACTAATCGGGAAATTCTTCAATTGGCGCTAAATTTTGAAAAAGACTCTATCTTAGTCTTCCTGGAATTCGAAAATTTCGTAAATAAAACGGGCAATGAGATAATAAAACAATTAATAAATGAAGAGAAGGGACATATCAATAAAATTAATCGCCTTCTCGAAGAAATCTAGATTTAAAGAGACATAACAGAGGAATCCTCAATTCGTGCTTTAACGGTGTCGAGGATTTTTAATTTATGAGGTAGTGTTCCCTAAAACCGTAGGTGTAGTTAAATATATCAAGCTCTATACGCCTCTCCATGCTGATTTAAACGCAAGGGGGGCGTTTATTTCTGGGTTGGTTTTTGGATATTTGTGGGGTGCTTAATTCATTCAGCCTGATAGATAATAATCTTTCTAGAAATAAGTACATACGTAAGATATAATTGGAGAGGTTGATATGACATGGTTTGGCAGTGTTGATTTACCAATAGTATTACATTCAACCGATGATACTTACACAAGGTAAAAAACCATTAGTTTAAACAATTAAGAACATAAAGGAGAACATATGGAAAATATAATTAATACGGAATTAAGTGGTTTCAAATTAAGATTTGCAGAGCTAAACGATGTTTCGCTTATATTTGAGTTTATACGGGAATTAGCAAAATATGAAGAAATGTTAGATGCCGTAGTTGCAACGGAAGAGGATATAAGGGAATCCTTATTTGAAAGAAAAATAGCTGAGGTTATAATTGGTGAATATCAAAATAAGCCAGTTTGTTTTGCCTTGTTTTTTTATAATTTTTCAACTTTTTTAGGTAAACCAGGAATTTATTTGGAGGATTTATTTGTTAAACCTGAAATGAGAGGAAAAGGGATTGGCAAGATAATGCTTTCATTTCTAGCGAAATTAGCTATCGAAAGAAAATGCGGTAGATTGGAATGGGCGTGTTTAGACTGGAATGAACCCTCAATTAAATTTTACAAACATCTAGGAGCGACCCCGATGGATGATTGGACTGGATACAGAGTAGGTGATGTGGCATTGAATAAATTGGCAAGTAAGTTTATTCAGTAAGTGATACCTCCCTAGGTTTGTGAGTTTTGCCAAAAAGAAAAAGCAACCAACGAAGGCTATTTAAAGCGCTTTGCTGGTTGCTTTATGCTAGTACTTAGGAATTTCTAAAATGGCGCCTCTGTTCCCCGATGTGACCAAGGCGGCATATCTGGCAAGATATCCCGAGGTAATGTTTGGCTTTCTTGGCTTCCAGTTTGCTCGGCGGTTTTCCAGTTCGTTTTCACTTATGAGTACGTTAATTTCATTGGCCATAATGTCAATTCGGATGATGTCTCCGTCTTCGATCAAAGCGATATTACCGCCAACCGCTGCTTCAGGAGAAACATGACCGATTGCTGCGCCTCTAGTGGCGCCACTAAATCGCCCATCGGTAATTAAGGCAACGCTCTCTCCTAGTCCGCGTCCCATAATGGCTGAGGTAGGATTTAACATTTCCCGCATGCCCGGTCCACCCTTTGGGCCTTCATAGCGGATCACAACAACATCTCCTGCTATGATTTTGCCGGAATTAATTGCCTGCATGGCGTCTTCTTCGCAGTCAAATACTTTGGCAGGGCCCTCATGTTTCAACATTTCGGGTGCGACGGCTGAGCGCTTAACAACACAGGAATCGGGTGCCAGATTTCCAGTTAAGACTGCAATTCCGCCTGTTTTACTGTAAGGATTTTCAACAGGCCTGATTACCTCAGTATCTTTATTGATGCAACCTGCAATGTTTTCTCCAACAGTTTTGCCCGTGCAAGTCATCACACCAGTCTTGAGTAAATCTAATTTATTGACTTCATTCATTACTGCGTAGATGCCACCAGCCTCATTGAGCTCTTCAACGAAATTATGCCCGGCAGGCGCTAGATGGCAGAGATTCGGTGTTTTGTCACTAATTTTATTGGCAATATCAAGATTTAGTTCAATACCGCATTCATGGGCGATCGCAGGAAGATGTAACATGCTATTTGTACTGCAACCCAAGGCCATATCTAAAGTCAAAGCATTAGTAAAGGCATCTTCAGTCATTATATCTCTCGGCCGGATGCCCTTTCTTAGGAGCTCCATAATCTGCATACCTGCATGTTTGGCAAGCTGAATTCGCTCTGAATAAACCGCCGGGATCGTGCCATTGCCTTGCAGCCCCATTCCCAAAACCTCTGTCAGGCAGTTCATGCTGTTAGCTGTATACATGCCAGAACAGGAACCGCAGGTTGGGCAGGCTTTGTTTTCAAATTCTAGTAATTTTTCCTTAGTAATCTTTCCTGATTGGTATGAGCTGGCTGCTTCTGAAACACTACTAAAGCTGATTTTCTGCCCATCTACTTTACCAGCAAGCATCGGTCCGCCACTGACAAAGATGGTGGGAATATTCAAGCGAGCTGCGGCCATTAACAATCCAGGAACGTTTTTATCACAGTTTGGAATCATTACCAGAGCGTCAAAGGCGTGAGCCAGTGCCATAGCTTCAGTTGAGTCGGCGACCAGTTCTCTTGTGACAAGTGAATACTTCATTCCTTGATGTCCCATTGCCAGACCGTCACATACTGCAATCGCGGGAAAGACAAGCGGAGTTCCTCCGGCCATAGCTACACCCATCTTGACCGCATCAGCGATTTTATCCAGATTCATATGTCCTGGAACGATATCGTTTTTTGAGCTGACAATCCCGATCAATGGCCTTTCCATTTCCTCATTAGTCAATCCAAGCGCATGAAACAAGGCGCGTTGCGGTGCACTTTTGGTTACTGCATCACTCTTCATTATAGAACCCCTCCAATAAATGTTGTTGTATAACTGTATTATAAGTTGTACGATGTCTAATGTCTATATGGAAATTAGACTAAAAATTTAATAATTTTTATAGTTCTGAAAAACTGCCCGAAGCAAGTAATTATTCTTCGGTAATCCCAAAGCCTCTCATTGCGTGAATGATATGCAGTTTCATAGCGGTTTTTGCCCCTTCAGCATCTCGTTTTGCTAGAAACTCCATGATCATTCGATGGTCATGCAAGGTATTTTGCACCATTTCTTCATTTGTGTCAGATAACAGGACTCCCTTGTCAATAGCTTGATAAAGGATGGGCATTAGCCGATTCATAAACTCGTTATGGGTTGCCTGGGCAATTGATTTATGAAATGCTTGTTCAACCTCAGTTCGGTCTTCATTTTTCAGAATCAGTTCTTCTTCTAGCTTTCCATAATATAGAATACGCTCAAGTTCCTTATCAGTAGCTCGTTTTGAGGCATAGTAGGCTGATTCTGGCTCGAAAATCAAACGCATTTCATATAAATCTTTTACATCTAGTTGAAACGTTGCAAGCTCTTTCAAGCCAAACTCCTTGTTTAACTCATGGTTATTCTTCACAAAAGTCCCTTTGCCGCGTTGAATTTCCAATACTTTATGGGCAATCAAAATACGAATGGCTTCTCTTAAGGTAGTTCGACTGACTTGCAAATTCGCAGAGAGCTCATTTTCATTGGGGAGTTTATCTCCGATCGCAAACTTTTTATCGATGGTAATCATTGCCAGGATATCGTCTGCTATATTTTCAGCTAGACTTCTTCCTTTTCTCTTCATTAGCGATCTCCCCCCTTACTTTATTATTCATTATACTGTAGAAGACATTATCCTACAATAAGATGTCTGACGTCTGAAGGCTGTAGAAAATGATACAAGTTCTATCAATTTTATGTTATTTTTTGATGCACAAAAACATTTATATTATCCTGAACAAGAAAAACCTCGGCTGCGGCTAGGCCCTTTATTGTTCACGGATATCAGAAATCTCGTATTAGTAGGGGTACAATGCATCGTGCCCCTACTATGGTTACGGAACCCGAAAACCTTATACTTTCTGACTGGTACAAAAAATAATACCCCCAAGATGGGCGTATTATTAGAATAATGTATTCTTATATGACACTTATTTATTTAGTGAGGCGACATAATCTCCAATAGTTTTTATCTGGGTAGCATTGAGTTTGTCGGAATAAGCAGGCATTTCACCTTTGCCTTTATTAGTGATCTCTTGAACCTTAGAAGAATTATCTTTCCACTCGTTAGTGTTTAAAGCAGGTGCGCTTCCGCCAGTTCCGTTAACGCCATGACATCCCGCGCAATTTGTTGTATATAAAGCTGCACCGCTTACTTGGGTTGGAGTAGGTGGGGTTTGCGCAGAATTTTGAGGAGTCGGAGTGGGTTGTTGTTTACTGCACCCGGTCAAGGATAAAAGACTTAGAAAAGTAATTACAGCAATTGATTTTCGTAGACTCATATGTATTATTCCTCCTTGTGAAGTGGGCAATTAAGGCGACACTAAATTGTTTTTTAAATGAACTACAAAATCCTGAACGTTGGTTACCAATGTAGTCACCTCTAATGATCCCCGGTCTTTAAGTTTATTAACTGCAAATTCGGCAATGTCAACACAATAGATATAGACGGGCCGTATCGCACCGTTCTTTCGTGTGTAAGCAGGCGTCATATTCCCCGTTGCAATGGTATGAAGCTGTGTGGCAAGACAGATAAGCGTCGTTGCTTTACGAGTGTGCTTGCGCATTTCATCTTGGGCCTGATAAACATCAGCGATGACGGGAGGGAGTGGGCCATCGTCGCGAATGGAACCGGCAAGGACTAAGGGAACATTATTGGTGAGGGCAGAATAAACAACTCCCTCCTGAATGGACTCCTTTTCAAGCAGAGTCATAATGGAACCGGCCGCCCGGGCTTTATTAATTAAGTCTAAATGGTGATAATGAGCATTGGGAGGAGATTGTTGGGTATAGGTATTTTGCCCTAAGGCGGTCCCGAACAAAGCTGCTTCGAGGTCATGGGTTGCCATTGCATTGCCTGCGAGGATAGCATGGGCATAACCACTGGAAATTAAGCTGGAGAGTGCTTGCCTGGAATCGTAGTCAAAGACAACAGCTGGACCTAAGACCCAAACGATATAGCCGTTATCCCTTTCATAATTTAAGAGTTCGTAGAGTTGGTTGTAGTCCTTAGAATAAGCCGTTTCTCTGGAACGACCGGAACGAAAAGAAAACAAATCTAAATTGATATCGTTAGAACTAAAGCCTTTGGCATATATGTAAATACCTTCACGACCGTCTTCGGTTCGTCCAACTATAACTTTGTCCCCAACGTTCAGATTTCTGAATTCAACAACCTGAATGGTTCCGTCAGTTCTTAGAACGGGTACACCATCCATTCGGCTTTCACTAGCTAAAATCCATTGACCATCAATTTTAAAATACTCAGGATATATTGAGAGAGCATGATAGTGCTCTGGTGCTACCCCGCTGATTTCTACTCCTACAATGCGGGCATCTGGTGAGGATAGGAAAGGTTCTTGGTCAAAATTAGGTGGCTTGTATTTCGGTAATTGAAAGTTCATCCGTTGTCCCCCTTACTAAGTTTCATTTTATGTTACCCAAATACGAAGAAATAAAACGTTGGGACCTTGTTTTAGCAGATAGTAAGCCTAATAGAGATATGGAGAAAATGACCACTAAACAAATTGTTCAGTGGTCATTTTTATCACCTGTGAAGTTAATGTCTAAGGTATTAATATCGACGAATAAAATTGTTGACTTCCTAACTTAATGTTGATAGTATGAATAATATAAGTACTAGTATATACAAGTACGTACTAGAAAAGAGAGGGGAGTTAACCTAATTGATTATCATCGGAGAAAAAATCAATGGAACTATACCAAGTGTTAAAAAGGCTATAGAGCAAAAGGACGAAGAGTTCATCAGAAGTCTTGCCATCAGGCAAGCGGAAGCCGGTGCGCATTATCTTGACATATGTGCAAGTACATCACCAGATGTTGAAGTAGAAACTTTAATATGGTTAATGGGCATTGTTCAGGACGCAGTTGATACGCCTTTATGTATTGATAGTCCGAATGCTAGAATCATTGAAAAAGTGTTTCCTTATGCTAAACGGCCCGGGCTAATCAACTCTGTATCTGAAGAAGGCGGAAAATGTGAGGTTATTTATCCACTCATTAAGGGAACAGAGTGGCAAGTCATTGCACTAACTTGTGATAGTAGGGGTATTCCAACGGATGTACAAACAAGGCTTGATATAGCCAAAATATTGGTTGAAAAAGCTCAAAAATATGATATTAGTCCAGATAGAATTCATATTGACCCTCTTGTAATGGCACTATCTGCAGATAATCAATCGCTGATGAATTTTGTTGAGACCTTAAAAGAAGTTAAGAAGTTATATCCTACGATTAAAGTAACTTCCGGTTTAAGCAATATATCGTTTGGAATGCCTTTAAGAAAAGTGGTTAATCAGCATTTCTTAACCTTAGCAACCTATGTAGGCATGGATTCTGCCATCTTAGACCCATGTAATCGAGATATGGTGACGACACTTCTGGTAACCGATGCATTACTAGGGCGCGATCGCTACTGCAGGAATTATTCAAATGCTTACCGTAAAAACAAGATTGGACCAGTTAAAGTTGACGCGAATTAGTTGAGTTTAGAGGTCCGGGTAAGTGGTCGTAGTTATTTGATAGCCAGAGCTGCATACGGTGAATTTTTTTTGCGTGACTTGTATATACAACTACATGCCAGTTCAGTTTTGCATAGGTATCTGCAAAGAGGATTTAGTGTTACAGTAAATTTGTTAGAGGAGGAAAAATCATGATCGATCTTAAGGTACTAACACAGGCGGTAGGCGACCTTGACGAACAAGTTATATTAAGTCTAATCAATGAGTTTGTAGCATCAAACCCAAGTGGTGAAGATGCTCAGATGGTTGTTCAGGCTTGCCAACAAGGGATGGCTATCGTAGGGGATTTATTTGAAAAAAACGTGTACTATGTCGGAGATTTGATTTTTGCAGGGGATTTGCTTACTCAAGCAATTAATGCCATAAAACCTGTCTTAGGTGGAGTAGGTTCACAAAAAGTAGGCTCTATAGTTATTGGTACTGTTCAGGGAGATTTACACGATATTGGCAAAAATATTTTTAGTAGCATGGCAGAAGCAGCGGGCTTTGAAGTATATGACTTAGGGATCGACGTATCCCCTAGCGCGTTTGTTGAGAAAGTAAAAGAAGTTAAGCCTCAAATCATTGGGATGAGTGGCGTTCTGACCTTGGCTATTGATTCCATGAAAAAGACAGTTAATGCACTGAATGAAGCTGGCTTAAGAGATAGTGTGAAAGTAATCATCGGTGGGAATCCCGTTAATGAAGATGCGTGTAAGCAAATCGGTGCAGACTCTTTTACGACCAACGCTGCTGAAGGGCTGAAAACATGTCAAGGGTGGGTGAGCTAATATGACGGATGCCGTAGCAATGACAAATGAACGTAATCAGATGTTTAGCGATCTATTCAGCGGAAAAACTCCAAAAAGAGTTCCGGTCAGCAATCCGGCAACCCAGGATTTTGCTATTCAATATGCTGGGTTAGACTTGGCAGAATGTCAATGGGATCTGACCAAATTAGAACCAGTCTATGATAAGTTTTGTCAAGACTTCTTTACCGACACGTATCCAGGTGGTTCCATTCGACTTCCTTCACACTATCAAATTCTAGGGTCAACCCCAATTGTCATGAGCTCCAGCGGATTCATGCAGCATCCAGATGTTGTGGGCATGCTGGCCGAGGAATATGACGAGTTTATCGCATCCCCGTATGATTGTATTGTCGAAACGATCTTGCCACGGTTGTTCACCGAGTTAAACGGGGCACCTGGTAAAGTGGCTATGGCCTTAGCTAAAGCAATGCGGGCTCAATCCGACGATTTGGCCTACCTAGGGACGATCAGAGCAAAAATGAATGCGAAATATGGCTTTGCGACTATGAGCGCTGCTTTAACAGAAGCTCCATTTGACTTTATGGCAGACTTTCTCAGAAGTTTCAAGGGAATATCGGGTGATGTTAGACGGCATCCAGATAAAATTGCGGCAGCCTGTGAAGCAGTATTGCCATTAATGATTAAGAAAGGTACTCTACCAAATCCTTCGATGTTAGGGTATACGTTTATACCTCTGCATATGGCTCCTTATTTGCGAGATAAGGATTTTCTCACGTTATACTGGCCAACCTTCAAAAAGATGGTTGAGACATTAGCAGGTATGGGGCAAACTGTTCAATTGTTTGTGGAACAAGACTGGATGAGATATATCGACTATTTGTATGAATTGCCAGAAAATACAATAATGAGGTTTGAATATGGAGATGCGAAAGTTGTTAAGGAAAAGCTTGGCAAGAAACACATCATTTCCGGGTTCTATCCTGTGACACTCTTGCAAACGGGAACGAAGCAACAGTGTGTGGATAAAGCCAAAGAATTATTAGACATTCTCGCTCCGGGAGGAAGGTATTGGTGGCAAGCGGACAAGAGCATTATCAATTTGGAAGCAAATGGTCCGGTTGTAGAAAATCTCAGGGCTGTCTTGGAATATGTTCATGAAAATGGAGCCTACTAATACTGGGGGGAGAGGTTAAAATGGATTCAAAATATTATGAGACTTGGGAAGAATATTTAGCTGAGCATCCGGAATTAGAGGGAAAACCTATCAAAGCAATCGAACCAAAAGTTCAAAAATATGAAGACGCAATGTTCACCTTTATTATGGATCTAGTATTGTAAGTTGATCTCGTTTTTGGGCTGCAAATTTATTGGGCAACACCTGACCCCCGTAGAGAAACACTATGCACGTGCTGCAAAAGGGAGTGCTTTATAGGGGGAAGAAGTTGCCCATATTTCCCCTGAAAAGTTTCTGAATATTCTTTAGTTTAGTCAAAGCCCTAAGAGTTTCTTAATATAGAAAGAGGTGAGAAAAGAAGGAGCAATAGAGCTAACCTAGTTAACTTAAAGAATTCGATTTTGAGAGGAGATTTATTATGGGAAAAGGATTAAAGAAGTCGATTATTAATCTTTATGGATTACCTTCCTTCGGATTTCAATTATTTGTAAATATGGAAGTGTTCTATTTTGCAGCATTTTTAACGGATTTCGCCAAGCTTCCACTGGCTTTGGTCGGTAGTGTATTGCTGATCACTAGTATTTTTGATATCTTATGGGTTCCAACTGCAGGAGTTATCTTGGAAAAGAGCAATATGAGATGGGGTAAATACCGTTCATGGCTGCTTGTGGGACCACCTTTTGCGGCATTGTTCTTTATTTTACAGTTTTCTAAAATTGGGTCTCCAACAATAAATGCCATTATTATTACCATCGGATTTGCAGTCAGTCATTTAATCTGGAATATTTTTTACGCTGGACATGTTGCTTTAAACTCCTCAATGACAACAGTAAGAGAAGAAAGAATTGCCATGTCGACCAATAGAGGAATGTTTAATTCTCTAGGTGCTATCGCTTTTTCCTTAGTCGGTATGACGATGATCTTGGCTTTTGGTAAAGGAAATCCTGCGATGGGATACACACTTACCGTAGTAGTTACAGGTATTGTCATGGTTGCTTGTTATTATGCCTTGTTCTTTATGACCAAAGACTACGCTTTTCACGGAACTTCTGCTCAATCTGGTAAAGCGGAAGAAAAAATGTCTATTGGCGAAATGTTGAAACAGATCGTCGTCAATCCACCGCTGATCGGTTTGATGTTAGGTGAAATCGGAAGATATTTAGGCAGGTTCGTTATCTTTGGACTGGCATTTTATTACTTTAAATATGTAGTCAATAATTTGGCGGTTATTGCAGTCTTTATGACAGGACTAAACGTGGTATGCTTCGTGGGAGCTTTTATTGCCAATCCACTTGCTAAGAAATTCGGAGAAAGAAATACGTACATCCTGTCACTTTCAATCTTCATAGCTGGGCTTTTGGCGGTATGGGCCTTACCCATGAATTATGTTTCCTTCATGGCCATTATGTTTATTGCTTACCTAGGATACGGCATGCCTGATGCTTTGGGCGTTGTTATGTATTCTAATACGGTTGATTATGGTGAATGGAAAACAGGAAAAAATGCCAGAGGATTTATCATGTCCTTAATTAATTTTCCAATCAAGGTAGCTATTCTTGTGAGAAGTGTTATAATTACGGGCGTACTTGCGGGAGCAGGGTATGTTGCCAATATGAAGGCTACACCAATACTGGTAGAGTCTATAAAGAATGGATTAACTCTAGTCCCTGCAGTTATAATGCTAGTAGCGCTGATCTTTATTATCTTCCTTTATAAAATCACGCCTCAGAAGCAAGCGCAAATGCAAAAAGAAATAGCTGCTAGGAAAGCATAATCCAAGCAAAGTGTACACTTATATCGAGAGAGATGATTACGTTCATCTCTCTTGTTTCACTTGAACTACCAAAGTAATTTTCAAACTTATGCACTATTAATGATGATTTATGGGAGGTGAAATTAATGGAAGAAAGAGATCTTCAAGGATTTATCGATATAATGCCAATTCTGAATGAAGTAATGCAGGACGATATTATTTATCAGAGATGGGTGGCACTTCCTTTTATTTGACATTATAGACTCCTAATTATAAGATGAAACTTAGATGGTATATCGCTGTATATACATCACACTCTTGTTGCCATTTTCACCACTAGGTACATACAATGAGACTGCGTTAGAAGAGGAGATTTACATGAATTGTGCCATAATTGCTTGTCAAACACTTCAAGATGAATTAAACTTGGCAATCCAGGAAACGAGATGTCAGTACCCAGTGATATGGCTGGAGTCAAAATATCATATTAGCCCTAATTCTTTACGAGAGAAACTTCAATCAGAAATTGATAACCTGAAGAAGATTGATACTATATTATTTGCCTATGGATCCTGTGGGAGTGGTCTGGTTGGTTTAACTGCATCGACGGCTAACCTGATTATTCCCAAGACTGAAGATTGCATATCAATGATACTTAGTCAGCCTACTAAGACTTTTGAACGACCGAAAAAAACCTATTTTATAACGAAAGGGTGGATGGATAGTTCAAGCAGTTTGCTTGAAGAATATGAGCATACTTTAAAGCGCCATGGTGAGGAGCGGACAAAGCGGATTTTTAAGCTTATGCTAGGTCATTACCAATATCTGATGCTCATAGATACGGGAGCATACAACTTAGATGAGTGGAAAAACAAGGCTCAAGAGCTTGCCCAAAAAGTTAATTTAGAACTTGTTACAAAGGAAACTAGTATATGGTTGCTAAAACAATTATTAACTGGACCCTATGATGAAAATTTTTGCACGATAAAAAAAGGAGAAACAGTAAGCTTAGGTCATTTTGGTTATCAGGACGGCAGGCCATCTCAATGAGTTAATTAGTACAGATCTTGTAAAATATTTCTATGGAGGTTTTAATGAAAGATCTAAATAAAATGGCAAATAGTATTATTGAGCTTGTCGAACAATTAGAAGAAGAAAGTGTCAAGAAATTAGTGGACAAAGCTTTAAATGAGGGTATGGAACCACTGTATTTACTTGAACTAATAGCTGAGGGAATGACTAGGGTAGGAAGACTGTATGAGAGTAAGGACTACTATATTGCAGATTTAATTATGGCAGGAATGATCTTTAAGGATATTTTGGCATTCGATCGTATGACTCCCGATTTCCACAAAAACAATACTGGGGAGCTTGGTAAAGTAATGATTGGGACAGTAGAAGGAGACATCCATGACATCGGAAAAGATATTTTTAAAGGTATGCTAGAGGCTAATGGTTTTGAGGTTATTGATCTGGGGGTAGATGTTCATAAAGAAGTCTTTGTGCAGAAATTTGAAGAATATAAACCAGATATTATTGGACTAAGTGGTGTCTTGACAAATACTATAGATCCAATGAAAGATGTAATTAGTGCGTTCATTGAGGCAGGAATCAGAGAAAAAGTCAAGTTCATTGTAGGCGGTAACCATCTCACTGGGGGGGCATGTCAATATATAGGTGCGGATGACTTCTCGAACGACGTTTCTAGAGGGATAAAAGTATGTAAAGAATGGGCTGAATTAACGTATAAAGGAGGTATCAATAATGATTAGCCCAGTTTATGTTAAGATATTTGATGATATAAAATTCAAGATAAATAGCGCTGAGTTAAAACCGGGTGATGCCATTAATTCAGAAACAGCCTTATGTAAAGAGTATGCTACTAGCCGTATGACGGTAAGAAATGGACTCGCTATGTTAGTTAATGAAGGGTACATTTATTCAATTCCAGGAAAGGGTAACTTTGTTAATAAACCTGAACACAACAAGTATAATTTATATTATGACGAAATGAATAACGCCATCAGCAGTGTTGATAAAACAAAGCTCTTGGAAGTAACTATTATTTTACCTGACGAAAAATTAGCCGATAGTTTACAAATTACGAAGAACAAACGAGTTATTATGCTTCGTAGATTGTTGTATACTGAGGGTAAACCTGTTGCCTATGACGTTAAATATTTAATCTATAATAAAGGGACACCGATCGTGGAAAAGGAAATAGAATTTGTTTCTTTTCCTGAAATGCTGTCTAAAAGCATATCTTTGTTTACGTTAAAGAAGGATTTATGGATTTCTGCTCAAATACCAGATCAAACGATTAAAAGACATCTTGAAATTAATGAAGAGCTTGCTTTATTGGTTGTCGAACAAAAACTTTATAATCTTGAAAACAAGCCAATGGGCTTGGGGACGACATTCTATAGAGGAGACTATATCAAACTGGAGGGAAAGGGTCTGTAATAGTACAGTGTTGTTACTCAGTCTAGAGAGGGTGATATTCCTTGGATAAATATAAAGTGATTCTCCGATCTGGAGAGATGGAACTAGAAGTTTCGGCAGGTTGCACCTTAATGGAAGCAATGAACGAGGGTGGATGGAATGTTGATTTCCCCTGTGGAGGGAAGGGAAAATGTGGAAAATGCCGAGTTCGGATTATCAAGGGGCTAGAGCAACCAACCGCTACCGAATTAGAATTGCTAGATGCCAAGGAACTAGAGGCAGGAATCCGCTTGGCCTGTCTAACTGAGGTACATAATGACATTACCTTCGAACTTCTTGATAATAAAAAATTAGAGCATAACATATTAATAGCCTCGGGAATAAGACCTTTCCTAATTGAGCCCCATCTAAAAAAAATATTGATCGAAGTAGATAAACCTTCAATCAATGATCAGCGTTCTGATTGGCATAGAGTCAAAGATAGTCTAGCAGAACAGAGCTATAATTATTCCGAGCTAGAGACTAGTGTTTCTGTTATCCGTCAGCTTCCTGAGGTTTTGCGCGAGGCGGAATTCTGCCTTACTGCAGTTATGTATGGTAGCCAAGTGTTAGGGCTTGAGCAGCAAGACACTACAGGAACGATGCTAGGAATAGCCTTTGATATTGGGACGACCACGGTTGTGGGGTACCTGCTAGATCTTTATACAGGAAAAGAATTAAGCGTTGTATCGACACTTAACCCGCAGACAAACTATGGGGCGGATGTTATTTCCCGAGTCATGTTTGCTAGTGAAAAAGGTGGTCTTAATAAACTGCACGTTGCTATTGTCGATGCAATCAATCGATTAATCGTGGAAGCAACAGAAAAAGCAGGTGTCGATAAAAACGATATCTACGGTGTAGCAATTGCTGCAAATACTTGTATGCATCACCTTTGCTTGGGAATAAGTCCCCGGTACATTGCATTATCCCCCTATGTGCCAGCAGTCAGCGAACCCATCGTGGCCGATCCATTAGAGGTAAACATTGAGATAAATCAGGCTGGAAGAATATTTGTGTTGCCAAATATCGCAGGTTTTGTGGGAGCAGATACTGTAGCCGTGCTTTTGGCGACAGATTTGAATAAGAGTAAAGAATTTAAGCTGGTCATCGATATTGGCACCAACGGTGAAATAGCATTAGGTTCACAAGACAAACTATTTGCTTGCTCTGCGGCAGCCGGACCTGCCTTTGAAGGAGCGCAGATAAGTTGTGGGATGAGAGGCGCAGATGGTGCTATTGACCATGTCTACTTTAAGGATAAGCTAGAATTTTCCGTAATTGGAGGAGGAGATCCCAAAGGGGTTTGCGGTTCTGCTTTGCTTGACGCTGTGGCAGGGTTGCTCGAGTTGGGGATGATCGATAAAAGAGGAAAGATACTACCTCTCGATAAATTAACAAATCCTAAAGCAAAAGTTTTCCAAGATAATCTCATTGAGTACGACGGATTGCCAGCATTTTTACTTGCAACTGGAAAGACAACCAGCCACAGTCGACCAATTATGATTACTCAGCGTGATATCCGTGAACTTCAGTTGGCAAAAGGTGCCATGGCAGCAGGTATCTGGATTTTGATCGAAGCCTGTGGTATTGAGATCGGTGACATTACCGAAGTGCTTTTAGCCGGAGCCTTTGGAAATTACTTAAATCCACACAGTGCTTGTTTGATTGGACTTATCCCGATGGAACTTGAGAGCAAGATCAAAATGATAGGCAATGCTGCGGGGACTGGAGCAAAACTTGCGTTACTTTCGTCAAGTGAATACCATAGGGCCGCTGAAATTGCCGAAAACGTTAACTTTGTTGAACTAGGCAGTCAACCCAAGTTTACAAGAACGTTTGCAGAATGCATGTATTTTAATGTGAATCAATGAAGGTGGCCTATAACGTGAATTTGGATCTTATCAATCTGGTCAAGGATGCTTTGGCATTAAATGCGAGGAACGCCTCAATAGTTGAGGTTTCTGATATTAAGTTTAATGAAGATTTCAGGAAATTGTGTGAACAGAACTCTTGCGGATCTTATAACAAAAACTGGATGTGTCCTCCGGCAGTGGGTCCTATCAACGACCTGAAAGAGAAAGCATTAAGATTTAAGCAGGGTCTTTTGTTCCAGACTGTACATCCGCTAGCAAGGTCCCTCGACTGGAAAGGTATGTTAGAAGGCGGAGCTAAGCATACGCAGATATTTAGAAAAATACTTGAGTGTATGGAGAACAGCGACAATTTTACCGATCTATTCCCATTGAATGCGGGTCCTTGTACTTATTGTGCAAAGTGTGCCTATCTCGTGGGAGAACAGTGCCGATTTCCCGACAAAGCAGTGTCCTCAGTTGAAGCAAATGGAATTGATGTAATGGCTTTAGTAAAAGCCTCCGGAATACCCTATAACCATGGTGAAAATACTGTTTCATTTGTAGCACTTATATTGTTCTAAAGTTTAGAAAATCCTCTTTGTTAAATCATTTAGAACAGATCATTAGTGAAAATAGATGCAAAGGAGAATGAAAATTAAGTGAATAATCCTACAAGCGATCTCATAGATTCTTCCCTTGTGGTTTCGCGATCGCGTCGGTTACGGATGGCCATCATACTAGGCTCGCTGTCTGCTTTCGGACCATTATCAATAGACATGTACTTACCCTCCTTGCCTATTTTGACCAAGGATTTGCACACTAGCACATCACTTGCCCAGTTCAGTCTGACAGCTTGTCTACTCGGGCTCGCCTTGGGGCAATTAGTGGCTGGTTCGCAAAGTGATATACGCGGTCGTCGTATCCCTCTACTGATCGGACTGGTTAGCTATACTGTCACATCGTTGCTATGTGCTCTAAGCCCATCCATCTGGGGATTAATTTTACTTCGCTTCATTCAGGGCTTGGCTGGCGCGGCAGGCATGGCTATATCACGTGCCATAGTTAGGGACCTATACTCAGGTCCAGAGATGATCAAGTTCTTTTCTCTGTTAATGATGATCAATGGTGTTGGGCCAATTTTCGCACCGATTATAGGTGGGCAGCTATTACAGTTCACCTCTTGGCGGGGGGTATTCCTCGTTTTGAGTCTGGTCGGTATCATCATGTTCCTTACCGTCTTTTTTACTTTACCTGAGACATTGCCTCTCCAACGTCGCTCGCAAGCAGGTTTGAAAAATACTCTAGGAACATTTCGCGGCCTCATTAGTGACCGTGTTTTCATGGGATATGCCTTGCCTCAAGGACTTGTCATGGCGGCTATGTTTGCTTATATATCTGGCTCACCCTTTGTGATCCAAAATATTTTTGGCGCCTCTCCTCAAATGTTTAGTATCTTGTTTGCCATCAATGGGATAGGCATTATTATCGCCGGCCAAATTACCGGTAGATTGGCAAGCCGAATTAAGGGAACCACACTTTTCCTCAGCGGTCTCATCCTAGCTGCAATTAGTGGCATCAGCTTGTTGGTGATGATTCTTATTGGTGCAGGACTGGCCGCAATCTTACCACCTTTGTTCGTCGTCGTGGCAAGCGTCGGGGTCGTATCAACTGCAGGCTCTTCCTTAGCCATGGAAAATTACGGTCATTCCGCAGGCAGTGCTTCGGCGTTGTTAGGGCTATTTTCATTTGTGATTGGTGCAATCGTCGCCCCACTCGTAGGCCTTGGTGGCGGAAATACAGCAGTACCCATGGGGATAGTTATCGCTGTCACTGAGGTTGGTGCGATTCTAAGTTACGTGATATTGAAAGCAAGACCAAGAAATTCGCGATCAAGATCCGCTATTTAGAGGCTGGATTTATACTTTAATCACTGAAGAATAGGAATAGGAACACCGAGAATCCTCTCTAGCTCGATGGAAATATCAATCGACGGCCTTACTATATGTTATTACTATTATCGTATATCATTGATGCTAAGCACTATCAATGATATACTGTATCACGATCATTTCAAAGACTGCCCCCTCCTATTGCCAAGATGTTGAAAGAAGTCACAGGATGCAGGCTATTTCTGAATTCCCAAAGATGCGAAAAAACTTTGGAATGGGGATGTGGAATCCGAGTTGTTATTTGGAGACGATTGACTCTATATAAAAGAGCCATCAAGACTTAGCTTGAACGTTAGGAGAAGGGCGGAACATAGGATTTCAGCCAAAGATTAATTAAGGAGGTTTTTAGATATGTATTACGACTTAAGATTCCCATTCCGCATATCAGCAGAGGCAGGGTTAAGTAAGAATGAGAACGGTCAGAATGACGTTACCTATTTGCAAGCTAATCTTAATCAGTGCAAATGCCCGATGATGACAGAGGAAAGGTACAATGAACTGCACGAGTCGCAAAGACAAGGACTTGTCAGATCTATGGGCCTCAAACTAGAATGGATCACTTGCATTACCCCGGAAGAGTACGAAGCAAATATGGACGATAATGACAGTGATAACGACTATAACGATGAATGTTATGGCGACGATGAATGTTACGACGAGGATGAAGGTTTTGAAGACGATGGAGATGATGAATAAAGGCGATATACGCAAAATGACTACTAAGCTGAAGTATCTTAGTGGTCATTTTTATTGTCAGCGGATACCGCGAGTGATCGTCAATCTTTCGATCACGCTTATGTTGTGCCCGCGAGAAGTGTGAGTGCCGCATTGATTAAAAATCAGTATTTAGGGCATCTTACGTCACACTTTTTCTGTGTCCTTCATAGGATATCCTTAAGGAAGTGAATGACGGTGTTATTACGTTGTCCAAATTGTCAGAGCATGGATCACTTAAGTAAGTGGGTTAAAAGCACGGCTGAGACCTTGAAAATTAATATTGTTCCAGCAGCTAGGTATCCTGTATATGTTTGCCCAAAGTGCCTAAATGTATCGATTAGCGCAAACCTCCTGCGCATTGACCATTAGCTTGCAATTCTTTTATCTCCAAGGAACTGATTGCTCATGAACCCGTACATAGTTGCATCTGTTTCAGAACCGTAATGATGGTTGTATTCTTAACGTAAGTCTAAATAGTTGCCATTAATAGGCCGTAACGAAACTTTAGTTTCGTTACGGCCTGATAAAATCTACAATCCCATCGTCGGTTTTAAGAAGAGACGATTAGTATAGCCCTGATTAGCTTGATATCCAGGGAAACCTTGACTTTGAAAACCTTGGTTAACTACTACGTTTCTTGTGGTTTGTTGATAATAATGCTGGGGAACATCAATAACATTTTGGCGATTAATAGTCACTATTGGATGAATAACAGGGACCATTCGTTGGGCGTAATGATCTACCACGCGATATTCGGGGGGACAACAAATTGGTTTAACACAACCATACATCAGCAAACGCCTCCTTATAATCTGAATTGCTTGAAAAGAAAATTCTTAGAAGATAACGCCTAAAGCGATTAGAATTAAAATAGCCACTGCAATAATTCCTACACCTACACCTGCGCCAACGCCACAAGGAGCAACTGGGGCAATAGGCTGAGGACAACATGCTCCACTCATTCCACCATAACCCATTCCGTACATAAGAAATTCCACCTTTCTAAAATTAAAATACGATTCCCATAGCGATTAAAAGAAGAATTATTACCACGACTGCTGCGATTCCGGCTCCAAAGCCACGTCCTGTTTCGCAAGCCACTCCATCAACGCCACCAAATGCCATTTGCATTTCCTCCTTTGTTAAGACATAATGCAGTATATGCACAGTCTTAAAATTTGGAACAATGTGGAAATAAAATAATAATAAATTATAGATCGACGCTTCTGGTTGAATGCAAATTAGGCACTCGTTAAAATGATTTTAGAAGTTCGTTATTTTGTAAAAGACTGAGCGATTCCTTAAATCGGTCAGTCTTTTGAACTTTAGTCTCTAACTCCAGATACTTTCGTCTGAGTTAAGAGAAAACGTAGACTGCGCCCTGCCTGAGCGGCAATGAAAATGTTGGTGATAATTTAGTTATTTAATACTTTAGCGTATTAGTTTGTTAAAGCGTAAGCCGGACGAAATCTAATTAATAAAGAAAGGATTGGGGTAAAGTGACCACCGCTTTCATATTGCGACTAATTGCTTGGGATGATGCAATTTGATGAAGAGTTTGTAATCATACTCGCAGGTAGGAAAGCCACAGAGACGTTAGTATTTCCATGATTAAAGAAGGGGATTTAAGAAGAATGTGGAAAGTATAAGGTACTATCTAGGCACATTGGAAATTGAGAAATGGATACAAAACAACAGGAGCAATTAGACAATTAGAGAATCAGAGTGGAACGCACACCCCTATTATTGCCATGACTGCCAATGCGTTAGTCGGATTTAGGCAAACATGTCTAAACGCTGGAATGGATGATTATCTAACAAAGCCAATTTCATGGTGTCAGATACAGGATGTGGAATTCCTGAGGATAAGCTTGTCAAACTATTCGAGGAGTCTAGTCAGGTTGATGATTCCAATACAAGGGAATTTGGAGGCACAGGCCTTGCAATTTCAAAGAAATTGGTAGAATTAATGGACGGAGATATATATGTTGAGAGCAAGGCAGGAGTGGGCAGCAAATTCTGCTTCACAGCAGAATTTGGAGTTCAGGGAGAATGCAAAATTAAGCATAAATGATATTCAGGGAGAAGGAGGTATTTATTATCGGAACAACTATTGTAGTGGCAGAAGATGATACCAGTATCCAGCAATTCCTACATATCTTATTGACTCGGGAAGGTTTTAGCGTAAGGGTTGTTGCTCATGGTTCGGAAGTTATAAAAGAGTGCCATAATTGCAACCCAGATCTACTGTTGCTTGATATCATGATGCCGGGGATGGATGGATTTGAAGTTTGCCGAAAAATACGACAAGAAAGTAATCTGCCTATTATCATTCTAACGGCCAGGGAAGATAATGAGGATAAGATTTCAGGACTTATCTTAGGATGTGATGACTATATAACCAAGCCATTTGATAGCACAGAACTCATCTTACGCATAAAAGCGGTATTGCGCCGGGTTAACGAACACGGTCACCCAAAAAATGGGCAGAATAACGTGCAACTCCCTGGACTTACTATAAATTATATCAATAGAATTACCGAGATTGGAGGCAAAGAGGTTGATCTAACCCCCAAGGAATATGCCCTTCTCTGCCTGCTGTCCAACCGTCCAGATCAAGTCTTTACCAGAGAAGAGCTCCTTTACCAAATTTGGGATGCAAACTATTATGGAAGTCCTTCAGTCGTCACTTCGCTGGTAAAACGCTTACGAGAAAAAATCGAGCCAGATATTACTAGTCCCTATTACATCAAAACTATACACGGGGTAGGGTACAAACTAGGTGTGAAGCCTTGCTAAAGAGGTAGGCTTTTAATTATAGAAAAATATAGATCCTTAATACAAGAAAAATGCCATAATAATGGCATAATAATGGCGTTTTTTTCTGTTATCATCCTAAATAGAACCAAAAGCCAAAGACCTTCCTGATGTTTTAGACAGGATCAACAAGTGAAAGAAAGGGAATAACCTGATGCAACGAAACAGTGAGCCGCAGGAACCAGTATATGCCAAGAGCAAGGATTTCCAGGACTTCATACTTCCTGTCAAAAGTTTAGAATTAGAGGAACTGTTGAAATCTGGACGTGAACAAAGGAACGATTGTATCATCTGTTTCAGTACTCGCATCAGAGTCACCAACCACCACACAACTCTCGACTGTAAATGTGACACATACAGCTAAGGCACCTTGGAGATTTATCGGGCTCAACTAGGTATTTCAAAGCTCGCGATGTTTGCGGGGTTAGAAGTGCTTAATGAAAGGGCGGGTACAAGTTCTACATAAAGGATTTTAGGGTTTGATCTCGAATTGTACACATGGAAACCCGGTGATCCTGGGTGATGTAACTGGATGGTAATACCATTTGAAGGACAATTTTTATCAACAAACATTTCAAGAGTCACCAGTGGGATATGTCTATTACAAAGTCATCTGTGATGATGACGGTATTCCTTGTGATTATGAATTTATAGAAGTTAACGCCGCCTTTGAAAAACTTACAGGTTTAAAAGGGTGCGATATCATTTGTAGAAAAAGGTCTGATGTAGTACAGGGTAACGAAAGTAATGAATTTAGTTGGATTAATTTTAATGGTGAGATTGTAATAAATGCTGGCAAAAAAGAATTTGGCCAGCATTTAAGACCATTTGACTAAATCGTATAGGGTGAATTTAGTTGACAATAAGTCTTATGGACCCTAGGTAACATTGTCAATAATAAAAACTCACGCAACTTGGGAAGAGTATGCAAATTGGAGGGGAGTACTTTGGATAAAAATAATCTGGCAGAAGAAATAGCATCTTATAGATCCAAGATGAACAGGTTATCTAAGGGCAAGAGTCTAACTGATCCCACTATCATAAAATTAAGACAGGGTTTAGATATTTTGATACATAAATATTATTTCGAGTTTAGCATTACTTCTCCTTCCTAGGTAGCTCAAATTCTTTATCAACTGAAATGGAAGAACTAAGGACTTCTTCAGTCTTTTTTGGTTTGCCTTTTTCAAAATCTCGGCACTCAAAAAGAGCATAAATATGCATAATATGACAGACTCTGCATATTTACTATGTTATAACTAACATCTCGGATTTTAATTTATAAGAAGAACTGATGCCAATCAGATGTTCTTGTTACTGAATAATATAGCTGAAAGAGGTTGTTATTTAATGTCGATAAGAGCTAGAATTCTTGTCATCCTAATAGTATTCGCCCTAGTTCCAGTACTAATAGGCGGAGGAGTGAACTACTGGATAGTTAACAATGATTTATCGAAAACAGAGCATGAACAAGCGACATTTGCTACTCAGGCATCAGCAAACACCATGACTATTTTAGGTCAGAAAATGGAACAGGCTGTAAAAACCTATGGGTTTTGGGATGATGCATATACAGCAGTTGAAGCTAAAGATACTGACTGGATAATAAATAATATTAATATCGCATCTGACGATTTTAATGTAGACTTCGGTTTCACTTTGGATAACGCTGGAACTGTATTAAACTCCTTTGGTAAAGAAACATATTCGGGTGATATGAGTAAACAGCCATTAATCAAAAGGGCAGTAGCTGGTGAAAAGATACTATCTGGTGTGTATCAGGCACAAAAGGGATTAGCGTTTGTAGGGGTAGCTCAAGTTCTCGAAAACAAAGGAGTTGGCGAAAAAGTAGGATATATTGTGTTTGGTACTTATTTAACAGTTGACCAAATTGGTACCGTTAAAAAGCTTACTGGTGCAGACATATCCGTATTACCAAAAGGAGGGCTAGCACTTTCTACAAATAAACAATTTTCTACTCAGGGGATAAATGGTTCTGTAGTCAAAAGTGCTGAAAGCGGTGTAGCCTACTTAACAAGTTACACACCCTTAAAAGACATCAATAACGAAGAAATAGGTCAGATATCGGTTGCTATTACAGCGAATGCCAGCACAGAGGCAAGAAATGACTTGTTAAAAGTATCAATAGTTATCCTTCTGGCAAGTGTTCTATTAGCAATTGTAATTGGGCTAATTGCAGCTGGTTTATTAATTAAACCGATTCTTATAACGTCAGAACTTTTAAAAGAGGTATCAAAAGGTGATTTTAGCCATGAGCATGAGGTCGATTCGAAAGGCGAAATAGGGGAAATGATAAAAGCCTATAACGGCATGATCGGCGGTCTAAGAGTTTACGTCCAAGGCACGAACAATAGTGCCGAAGAATTAGCAATATCAACCACCGCGTTCTCAACTGTTATAAACTACCTCGCAAAAGCAAGTGAGGAAATAACAATGGGCGTCCAAGAAGTTGCATCTATGGTGCAAAATGTTCAAACAAACACAAAACAAACGGCAAATTCAGTAAAAAGAATGACTGAAGGTTTACAGGAGATATCTGGAAATTCTATGGAAGTTTATGAGCTTGCCAACCAAACGGCTAAGCTTGCAGAATCTGGCGTTTCAGAAATAGGGTCTGCCGTAACACAAATGAACACTATTCTAAACCAATCGAAGAATATGGAAAATGAAGTAGTTAGCATGGATGAAAACTCGCAGAAGGTTGGACAAATAATCGAAGTGATAACAGCAATCGCGTCACAGACAAATTTACTCGCTTTAAATGCAGCTATTGAGGCAGCGAGAGCAGGTGAGCAGGGTAAAGGATTTTCAGTAGTTGCCGATGAAGTAAGAAAACTAGCTGAAGGTGCAACTGGAGCGGCAAATGAGATAAAAATAATCGTGTACGAATTACAGAGAGGAACTGAGAATGTAACTAAATCGATCTTGACTGAAGCCGCTGCGATCGCTGAAGGAGCAGAGCTCGTAAGAAAGGTTGGACAATCGTTCGTTAAGATTCAGCAAGCGTCATCTCATGTTACAGAAAAGGCTCGGCAAATAACTACAGAAACAAATCAATTAGCTGGTGAAAGTGAAGCTATAGTTAGTACAATAAAGGAAACGGAAGAGAATACAGTACAGGTTTCAAGTAGCGCTCAGAACATAGCAGCTGCCACGCAGGAACAATTAGCCTCAGTTCAAGAGGTAGCCTGTTCAATTGTTAGTCTGAATGAAATGGCGCAAAGATTAAAAGACCTAAGTAGTAAGTTTAAAGTTTAAACTTATGTAATTTTAAGAGATTACTTCGTAATAAATACAATGAGGATAATGAATGGACACTACTTGCTAGGTTGCATGGTTTACACAAGAGGAAGTCAGACCAATATTAAATATCCCTTCTGACAAATATGTCGTCAGTATTCTAACTCTTGGTTATGCGAATGAAATACCGAAAGCAAGTCGGCGAAAGAAACTTGAAGAAATAGTTCATTATGAAGCATGGTAGTAAAAAGAGACCATATTTTCTTCTTGACGAATAGACTGAAGTGAGCTATACTAATGTTCGGTCGTATTATCAATCGGGGCATAGCGCAGCTTGGCTAGCGCGCCTGCCTTGGGAGCAGGAGGCCGGGGGTTCGAATCCCTCTGCCCCGACCATGATTTCCTCAATCTTGCTGGCAAAGTATTCCTCCACCCCCCAAACTTCGCACTAATTATGTAACCAAATATTCTATATATACGATTCATACAAAATAGACGCGCAAGGCCTTCTGCTTTAGTCAGGAGGTTTAGCACGTTTATTTTGTATGAATATAATTAAACTGATAGCAGTTTGTCCCTTGATTAAAGGAGATTTGGCTTCTTACACCGAATATTGATAATTGAGAAAGGGGGGGGATTCTAATGTATGTGCCTTTATTAGGGGGGAAACCTGTGAACGTTTGGCTTGGGATTCTGCTAATAGTGTTGTTGACATTGCAAATCCTTTCAGGAAAGCGTTTAATAAAGCTCCCTTTTAGTTTTCATGGACGCAATGCTATCTTGATAGCTGTAGTAGCTGCCTTACATGCTTTTTTCGGGTTAGGTATTTGGTTTTTCAACTTACCAATAAAATAGATCAAGAAGTCGCCTGTGCGTGAAAACCTTTGCCAAGAACCTTCTGGGTGAAGGTACCAAACAAGATTATTGTTCTTTTGATCTAAGCGGAGCAGAGTTAAGACAGAGGTGTTTGTTATAACCGATGATTACTTTGAAAAGATAAAGGGCTTAAAAAATCATAATGAATTTCTGGGAAAGTATAATGAAAGTATTGATAGCTTCATTGAGCAAAGGAAAAAAGAAGCTAAAGAAAATTTAAGAAGACATGATGAACAATTAGAAGCATTGAAAAATTCAAGAGCTTCAGTCATTATTGGTAGTATCGGAAATAACTCAACTGGATGTTCAATTAGTTCAAAAGATTCTCCTGTAACGGTTATTAATCAAGTATTTAATTATGAAAAAGCATCTGTGATCTTAGAAGCAATTAAAAGGAAATTCAATGACCCATCATTTAATAGTGAGTTTGGGGATGATGCTGAAGTAGTAAAACAACTAGTTAATAAAGTTCTAAAACAGGTAAAGGACAAAGATGATCCGATGCTGATACAAAAGTCGCTTGCAGTAGTATCTGATATTGCCATAAAAGTATCTTCAGGTGTAATAGCATCAGGAATTATTGTGTTGCTAGGTAGGTTATCTAGTTGAATAGAGATAGGATTTGAATACGGTTTCGAAAAAGAGACTATCGAAAAGATATGGACAGAAGAATGGTATAGGTAAAGTCTCAGATCTAAAGGATTTTGATGCAATGGGCAATGGTGACTAAACCTTTCCTCCGCAGTTTAATTGCGAAAAATGTGGAGGAGATATGTACCCAGAGCATTATAAGGGGCTCCATGGTTATGAATACAAAATTTCAGATATCCAAGAACAATAAAGGACCGAGGCCGCAGCCTCGGTTTTTCTTAACGTATCAGAAAGTATAAGTTTTCGGGGTACCCCTTTACTTGCGAATTAGGTAAAATGGAGTTATGGAAAATAATATTTTGAGGCAG
>Ga0209123_1000325_pt1 | contig 67628 bp, 65 predicted proteins | sample BarGraIncu00431A_FD_184500 | JGI IMG/M metagenome (GOLD analysis project Ga0209123, IMG submission 184500) | Arctic peat soil microbial communities from Barrow, Alaska, USA - Barrow Graham LP Incubations 004-31A (SPAdes) (version 2) | ecosystem: Environmental > Terrestrial > Soil > Wetlands >... | reverse complement strand
GTATTAGCGAACCTGTTTTTACACTATGCATTTGATAAATGGATGGAGAGGAACAATCCCCAGAATCCGTGGGCGAGATATGCAGATGATGGGGTAATCCACTGTAAGACTAAAGAAGAAGCAGAAAATCTACTCATCAAATTAAAAGAACGATTTGCAGAATGCAAACTCGAATTACACCCAGATAAAACCAGAATAATTTACTGTAAGGATAAAAAGCGTACGGCTGATCATCAGAATATACAATTCGATTTTCTAGGATATACATTTCGTCCAAGGAACTCTCAAGGTAAGGATGGTGAGCAATTCCTCAACTTCCTACCAGCAGTAAGCAATAAAGCCATAAAAGCAATGGGACAAACTATACGAGGATGGAAAATTCATCGTAGGACAGATAAGAAATTGGTGGATTTAGCCCATGTGGTTAATCCTATAGTGCGAGGCTGGATAAATTACTATAGCCGTTTTTACAAAAGTGCAATGTATCAAATATTACATCGATTAAATTGGCGGCTAAGCAGATGGGTTGCTAAGAAGTATAAGCGAGTACACACATCTCAAAGAGGTGCTTGGAACTGGTTAGTGAAAATGGCAGAACGTAATCCTAAACTATTTGTTCATTGGCAATTTGGAAGTATTCCGACGGTTAGATAATAGGAGCCGTATGAATCGAGAGATTCACGTACGGTTCTGGGAGAGCCTGGGGGTGCAATTCCTCTGGGCTACTTAACCGTAAGCATCAAAACAACACCACATAGTTTCCCCTTTTGAAACCTGAGATAATGTTCTCAAAGGGGGCATTCATCATGGAAACAGTAACGAGAGCAAAACGCAAAAGTTATTCTGCCGCAGAAAAATCATTGCTGCTGGAAGCCTATAAAACCAGCGGGTTATCCTGTAAACAGTGGTGTACAGAAAACCACATCGGTCTGAGTACCTTGCAGCGATGGATGCAGAAGGCTTGGGAAAAAAACTCCGCAACTTCAGCAAACCTGGATACCTGTCGTTACGGCAGCAGAAGAAAAAGCAGAAATACTTTCTGTACAGGCGGGTCCATTCACCATCCCGGTTGCTGCCAATACCAATATGAAAGTATTAGCATAAGACAGTGGGGACGGTGGTAGTGTCTTGGAAGAAGCAAAGTGACGGTTCAATTGCTTCTTCTGATTTTTCCTGCCATTTAAGAATTGATGAATCGTGCTAAAAGTATTAGACGAGTCAGGGGACGGCAGACTGTGTGAAAAGCAGCTAAATACAATTACATAAATCTACAAATATGATAAAATATAGGTATAAATTCAGATGGCGAAGAGGTGGATTTATGGGCTATATTAAAGGCGAAGAAAGAAACCAATCAATATTGTTTCCTGAAAGCATAGATGACTACATCGGTGAAGATAATTCTGTTCGAGTAATTGAAGAATATGTTGAGCAGCTTGATATGAAACAACTTGAATTTAAAAGAGCCATTTGCCCGTCCACGGGAAGACCGCCATATAGCCCAAAAGATCTGCTGAAACTCTATCTTTATGGATATCTCAATAGAGTACATTCATCACGAAGGCTTGAACATGAAGCCGCAAGGAATATTGAAGTAATATGGCTTCTAAAGAAATTAAAGCCCGACTTCAAAACAATCGCCGACTTTCGAAAAGACAATAAAAAAGCATTGAAATTAGTATTTAGGGAGTTTACTAAACTGTGTGATCAATGGGATCTATTCGGTAAAGAGCTAGTTGCGATTGACGGTTCGAAATTTCGGGCATGTAATTCAAAACGCAACAACTATAGTATGAAAAAACTTGAAAGAAACATTAAATACATTGATGAAAAAATAGAGAAATATCTGAAGGAGCTGGATGATAGCGACTCGGACGAAACTTGTGACAAAAAAACCACTGCCCAAGAAATAGAGAAACGGATTCAAGAACTTAAGAATCGCAAAGGGAAATATGAAACCTATCAAAAGCAATTGGATAAAAGCGAAAAAAACGAAATATCAACTACCGATCCAGATGCCCGACTCATGTGCAACAACAATAATAATGTGGATGTAAGCTATAATGTACAAACAACGGTAGATGCTAAACACAAACTGATTGCAGACTTTAAAGTAACACAAAAGCCAAACGATTTAGGTGAGTTAGATAATATGGCACTTCGAGCAAAAAAGCTATTTGGTGGAAAAGATTTCGAAGCATTGGCTGACAAGGGCTATTACAAGGCTACTGATCTAAAAAAATGCGTAGAGAAAGGAATAACCCCTTACGTTACGAAACAAATCTATTCGAATGGAACGGGCGACAAGGACTTTTACACTGATAAATTTCAATATGATAAAGACAAAAAGATATATATTTGTCCTGCTGGCAAAGAGCTTTATTATTACAGAAATAGGACACAAAAAGATAAAGGAATTGTTGGACTTGAATATAGAAATTATGAAGCCTGCAAAAATTGCGAATGTAAAGAACGTTGCACGAAAAGCGAAAAAGGTCGGACGATATGCCGCCATGTCGATCAGGATTTTCTAGATACAATTGATCTAGCGGTAGAACTCAATATGGAAAAATATAAGCAGCGTCAAATGATTGTAGAACATCCATTTGGAACGATAAAAAGAAGCTGGGGAGCTTATTACTTTCTCACGAAAAGACAAGCTTCAGTCAGTGCTGAGATCTCCTTGTCTTTTTTAGCGTATAACCTAAAACGAGTAATGAATATACTCGGAATCAAGGAGCTGATACGACGATTACAGGAAAAACGGCAGTTAGTACTAGCATAAAAGTACTGACTGTCATTTTTATAGAACTTATCTAGCAATTAGAGTGACTTTATCAGTCCAGGTTGGAGTTAGGCTGATTTCACAGTGAAAAATGAGATCGCTTTTCACACAGTCTGACGGTTCTTTTGTCTTATCGTGAGATAAGACAAAAACCGTCACCCTGTCTGCATTACTTAGCACTAGGATATTTTGAAAGTAGAAGCTACTTGATTAATTTCAATAGCAAGAGATGCCAATGATTCAGCATTTGTGCTAATTTCATTAATGTTATTTTCTTGTTGACTAATTGTATCGGCTACAATGTTAGTATCCGTCGAAGTCTGATGAGCAATCGAACTAATTCGCTGAATGTGAGTTGCTACACTCTGGGTTGCTGTGGCGGTCTCCGCAACAACTTGCGTAATTTGTTCGATACCAGATTTAACAATAGAAAGTTTCTCATGAATTAACTGAAATCCATCTTGTGTCTGATCAACGGATTCTTTCCCTTTAGCAACTTCTTGATTTGCTTTTTCTACAACTCCCACTGCAACTACGATCTCTTGACTCATGGAATTTATAATTACTGCAATATCTTGAGTCGCATTGGCTGACTGCTCAGCGAGTTTACGAACCTCATCAGCGACTACGGCAAATCCTCGACCAGATTCACCCGCGCGGGCGGCTTCAATGGCGGCGTTAAGAGCGAGAAGATTAGTTTGCGCCGCAATACCATTAATTACCTCTACGATTCCTTTAATTTTATCTGATGAGTCAGATATCTTACCAGTTGCTGTGGTCATTTGTACCATTGCAACGTTTACATTTTCATTCTGAGTAACGACCTTATTCAGTAACTCCATTCCCTTATGGGCTTCATTTACAGCATTGCTCGTATTGGCACTTACTTCCAACGCTTTGTTATTCATTTCTTCACTTCCTGCGCTAATTTGGGCAAGAGTAGTAGAGATATCATCAATGCTATGAGAATTTTCTTTTGCACCTGCTGCAATCCCATCAACTGTAGAACCAACGAGAGTGACCGATGCCGTATATTCCTCAACAGTCGCATTTAATTCTTGACTTGAAGATGATAAGGTATCTGTACTGAGTTGGAGAGTGGTGACCATCTTTGTAAGATTATTTTTCATGAGAACAATTTCATGATTCATGTCGCCAATTTCGTCATTAAGAGTTGAGGTACTATCGACAGAACTTAAATCGAAATGGGCAATAAGACTTAACGTTTTTTTTAAGTTATTTAAGCGGCGACTCATATTATTACTATACCAAAAGACCAGTCCGATCACGACAACTAAAACCCCTATATTTCCTACTACCGCAAAGGTATTTTGAGATTTTACACTTGCATCAATATACTTTGTTTCCTCTTTAATAATAAGGTCTTGCACTACAAATAAATCTTCAAAGTTTTTATCAAGATCATCTGACGCTTTCACCGTGAGCTTGATTTGCTTTGTCATTTCAAGCTTATCCCCGACTTTTTGTGCACCGATAATTTTATCTGTGTAATCGCGAAAAAGGATTACATTAGCAAGAGTTTGATCTGCTGCCATTTGAGCAGCATTCGTTATAGCTGTCTTACGATAAGTAGTCAACAAATTAACAACATTATCAATTTCAGTACGATACGCTTTTTCATACTGAACATCATTGTATTGGGTGTACTTTAAGCGATCGATACGAGCTCTTTGTAGTTCTGAAAAGGCTTCGCGAATTCCAAATGCTTCTGGAATACTGTGGGACTGAACATGTTCTACCCTATTTCCCATATCGCTGAATTTATAAGATGAAAATATAGATAATGCTATTAATAAAATTACCGAAATTAAAAACATCCCTAATAACTGAAATTTAATTGACCATCTTCTTTTCTCCATACAACTACCCCTAACGAAGCTTATTTTTTATAAAATTGTTTCAAGATTAGGATTTTCACCAACACATCGTCCAATTTTAGCTAAATGGCGCCATTCATCATGAATTTTCACCCGAACAATATCTGCGGTAAAATCATTGTTTGTTTCTTTGGAATTTTCAATAAGGGAAGAACCAACGCCGTAAATATCAACAGGAACATTATTACGCTCAAACTCAGTAATTTTGGCAATTGTGAAACCACCGGTTACTGCGATTAAGACACTTTTACACCACTCTCTTGCTATTTCAATGTATTGACCTGGTATATCCCATTCTAGATAAGCAGAGTCTAAAGCATCCCGCAAGCTCCTAATCAGCCGTGGACACACTCCCCCATCAGTAGCGATGGTCGCCATGGGACCCGCTAAGGACACATCAATCATATTTGCTGAAGTGTCAGGACGTACAGCATACAGCTTGTACCCAGCTGCTTCTTCTTCTTTTCCCCCAATCAAAAGCTCCAGATATTTAGCGAACATGCGTCCCATGATTTTTCTGGACTCACCCAAACAATCATTTTTATAATCAATCAGGGCAATCCGGGCTACTTCTTTGGGCATAATGCGACAAAACTGCATCATTGTCTCAGTAGTATCCCCCAAAAAAGAACAAATCGTAGCATGAGCGATTGTGCCAACACCTTCAGCTCCCCACCATGATCCTTGTTCATCAGTGGATACAAAGCGAAAATTTTTCTTACCAAACTTGGCGTTGTGGGCTTGTACCGCCACGGAGTAAGCATAACCATGCAAGGCTTGTAGTTTATAGTGAGTAAACCTTGCTGGAAAAAACAAAATTTCTTTGGACTGACTGGCGACCAGAGTATTATAAACATTAGTAGCGATACGGGTGGGTTCGGCAATCACACCTAGCAATACGGTTTCTAGTTTAGCAAAATCACGATAGCGACCTCTGATTTTCATGACAGGCTCCACTTCTAGTGAGTTACCATTGTAGTGTACGAAGGTACCATCTTGGACAGCTTCAACTTCTAATTGATCATATGTATTGATAAAACGGTCATTTTCGTAATACCCAGTACATTCTTTTAATATGGCCAATGCTTCATCCAGCCCCGCGACTAGGCTTAAGGGTTGCCGGCGAGTAAAAATCTGCATTTCTACTTCGAGATCACCATTACGCACCAAAGAGCAATCAACATCCTTAATATCACTTTCGCCTTCAAAAGTATAGCCTTCCCGCGCTAATCTTTCCAGCATAAAGACATTATTACAAAAATATTTATCAGAATACCACCCATTACGGATTTTCTCTATCTCTATTTTAAAAACATCACGCGCAAGTCGTTCTTGCTTATATAGGGTCATAATTGACACTTCCTTTTAAAGATTTTTATCAAACCACTCAGGATTAAATTTATAGAGAATAGATGGCCGATGCCCGACTTTCTCTGTCCGCTTGTTATGGGTTGGTACTACAAGTCTGTCCACATCGATGATTTTCTTACGAAAGTTAGGGGTCAGCAATTCTTTCCCCAACAAAATCTCATAGACATCTTGAATTTCTGCCAGCGTAAAAAATTCCGGCATTAAATTAAATGCAATATTAGTATACTCCACTTTATTTTGTAGGCGTTCAAGACTATATTGAATAATTTTCCCATGGTCAAAGGCGATATGGTTGGATTGTAGTACTTCCCGTTCTGTACAAACCACCCTGCCTTCAAAGGTATGTTTGACTCGTATTAGGGCTGAACACTGGATATCTTCATTTCCTTCTTTATGGACAAGAGTTAACGAATAATCTCTTTCCTTCCCAAGTGCCGAACCTTGCCCATCTTCTAAGGTCATGGCCATTGTCGAGCACTGTACCGTAAACCATCTAGCATCTTCAGCATCATCTCCAGCCTGAATATTCAATTTTTCGCTGTCAACTAGCGCCATATAAGAAACATTTACCGAGCGATTTTGTGGTGCTAATTCCCCACGGGGATCCCGGTCCTTATCCCCCCATGTGTATAGTTGTTCTACATACACATTATCGATGTTAGTCTCTTCCTTAAGTTCCCGGTAAGCAGCCGCATCCAAATCCTCATTATTTTCTATTGTACCACCAGGGATGGCCCATTGACCTTTATGTGGTTCACCCTTACGTTTAATCATTAGAAGTTGGAGTTTTTTGTCTGGGAGTTTACGCAAATTTTCTTGATTTTCATTACGCACTGTATATAATAAAACAGCCGTCCCTATTTTCATATTATGGCGTTTATCAAATTCTTCTGGTGTCATCCGTACCTCACCCAATTAAATCGTCTCCCTTATGCACCCTGTTTGGGATTATGTAACAATGGACGTTTGCCAATGCACTTATTATACTTTATGTAATAAGTCCCGACAAGTCTTTTTAAAACCTTATTTTCTCATTTTCCTACTAGTAGGAAAATGCTACATTGATAAGAAAAATGCTTCACGTCCTTTTCTGTACTTCGTTCCAACGACAGGAAATAATAAAGAGCAAGTCGAGATTAATCTCGACTTGCTCTTTATTATTCTTAGACTATATCAATTGGATCGAATTTTGCTTCACTGTTGTTGCGAATTTAACTCCCATAGCAAAGGCTTTTTTACAATCATTAGGGAATTCTTCGGCCCGGCGCTTGGCCTTTTTCTCTGGATCAAATGACGTTACCACATACTTAGAGTAATCATCAAACTGATAAGTATCGGTAACATATAAGGATTCTGCGGTGCCAAACGTTCTCGCCAGTGCCATTTCTGTCAGGTTAAGATGACGTTCGTAGCCCATTTGATGTATCCGATGATCGTCCACATTCATGGTATAGATGAAACCTGTCGGTATCTTCTTGCTAGACAGAGTAGAGTAATCCTTATCATATACTAGGTATTGAAATATTAATCGTTCTAAAAATGATCGCATCTCACCCGTCGCCGCTCCTAGGTAAATGGGCGACCCTAAGATGATGGCATCGGCTTGTTCAACCTTTTCAAGAATTGGAGTTAAGCCATCTTGATATGCACATTTTCCGTAACTTTTCCCATTTTTCAATTTACAGGCGAAACAACTTATGCAACCTTTGTAGCTGAGGTCATAAAGATGAATCATCTCAGTTTCTGCACCTTGAGAAGCTGCTCCTTCTAGGGCCTGTTGCAGCAACGTCCCTGTATTCCATTTTTTTCTTGGGCTCCCGTTAATCGCCAGTATTTTCATAAACTATACTCCTTCCGATTATCCATATGCCTTTACGAACAGGCCAATGGTCAAACCAAAACCAAGGATAATAATACAAATTCGTAGTATCTTTTCATTGACTCGTTGTAGCATGTAAGCACCTACCTGGCCACCTGCAATCGAAGCAACGGCGGCTACCCAAACTTGTGACCATGCAACATCCTTGGAAAACATAAAGATCACTACTGCGGAGGCATTCATCACGCCACCCAAGACATTTTTCGTAGCTCCGGCTTTGCGTACAGCCAAACCGGCAATGGTCAAGGCCGCCAGCATGAGGATGCCAATACCGCCACCAAAATAGCCACCGTAGATGGAAATAGCAAACTGAGAGATGAGCGTCCCCGTACGCCCCATTGGTTTAGAATCTTCCTTGACTTTACGAAAAAAACTCCCCCACACAAAAACAGCCGTAGCAAATAACACCAGCCAGGGCACCAAAAATTCAAAGACAGAAACAGGCGTCGATAAGAGCAAAATAGCCCCCAACACGCCACCAATCAGACTAATAATAAACAAAGCCTTAAAGGATAATTGGGGTAAATCGGAAATATTTTTTCTTCCTGCAAAACCTGTGGTAATCTGTCCGGGGAAAAGAGCCACCGTAGAGGTAATATTGGCCGCCCGGGCATCTAGGCCCGTAAGCATCATGGCAGGAAAAGTAAGGAAGGATCCGCCGCCGGCTAATGCATTTTGAATACCTGCACAAAAAGCCGCAATAAAAAGAACAACAAATGTTATCATGTTTTAACGTACCACCTTGTTTACTACCTATTTTTAGAAAAATCTCTATGTCACATCATAACCTTCACGATTCACATGATGATGTTCTTTATTTCAGCCAATCCGTATGAAAAACCCCTGGGCCATCAGTACGTTCATAGGTATGGGCACCAAAATAGTCCCGCTGGGCTTGAATTAAATTGGCAGGCAATACTCTGCTACGATAACTATCATAATAATCCAAAGACGCACTAATGGCTGGCGTAGCAATACCTAATTCCTTACAGGTTGTCACGACCTGGCGCCAATTATCCTGAGCCTTGGTCAACACATTAGCAAAGAAAGGACTGATCATCAGATTGACGAGATCCCCATTATGAGCATAAGCTTCTTGGATGCGATCCAAAAAACGAGCACGGATAATACAACCACCCCGCCACAGCAAAGCCATTTCTCCCAGATTCAGATTCCAATCATATTCCTTACTAGCCGCTTCAAGCAAGGCAAACCCTTGGGCGTAGGCACAGATTTTTGAAGCATACAAAGCATCATGAATGGCTTTGATCAATTGCTGTTTATCACCTTTATATTGTTGATCTGGACCTGTCAAGATCTCGGCTGCCGCCATTCGTTCTTCTTTGTACGCTGACATACAACGAGCAAATACGGCGACCGTAATGGTTGGCGTAGGCACACCTAGATCCAAAGCACTTTGGGATGTCCATTTACCAGTACCCTTCTGCCCGGCCTTATCCAAAATAACTTCGACGAGAGGTTTTCCGGTGCTTTCATCCTGCTTAGTAAAAATATCCCGCGTAATTTCAATTAAATAGGAATCCAATTCCCCCTGATTCCACTGGGAAAATACAGTATGCAACTCTTCTGCCGTCAAACCAAGAACGTTTTTCATAATATAATACGCTTCACTGATTAGTTGCATATCACCATACTCGATACCATTATGTACCATTTTTACATAATGTCCTGCGCCATCAGGACCCACATAAGAGCAGCAGGGCTGTCCTGCGACTTGGGCTGCGATACGCGTAAAAATAGGAGCCAACTCCTGGTAAGCTTTTTCATCACCCCCGGGCATCATGCTAGGACCTTTTAAAGCCCCTTCCTCGCCACCTGATACGCCAGTGCCAATAAAACGGATACCTCTATCCTTGAGATACACAGTTCGACGCCTAGTGTCTTGAAAAAAGGAATTACCACCATCAATGATAATATCATCTTCCTCCAAATAAGGAAGCAGCTCACTAATCATATCATCAACAGGCTGGCCAGCCTTGACCATGAGCATAATCTTACGTGGTTTGGCTAGCATGGCCACGAGTTGAGCCACCGAGTGGGCTCCACCAATGGTTTCATACTGGTGATTTTTCGCCAAGAATTCCTCTACTTTACTGACAGTCCGATTATAGACTCCAACATAAAAGCCCTTACCAGCCATGTTAAGCACCAAATTTTCGCCCATGACGGCCAATCCTATCAAACCAATATCATATTTTTTATCCATAATATCCTCCTCATTGAAATAATTATTTAATTTTCGCCATAACTAAGTGTACATAATGGTCATTATAGCAATTTTTATACAAACTGGAAATAGCAATTTTCCCTATGATGATTGTTGGATTTTTCTATCATTTACAATACTCTTATTTTGTCAACAGCAAGGTATCCTAATCTGCATGACCAAGTTATGACTGGTTTATAATAGTCTTATAAGGTCTCCATGCTATAATAACAACTAGGAGGAATATTATGCGCATTCGTTTCGGCTATGTTGCCATTGCACTAAACGTCCTACAAGGTTCACCTAATAAAACAATTACCGTCAAAACCATGGAAACAATTGAAGATCACGGTGCCCGTCTGGACCGTCTACACCGTCTCCTACAGGAAAATTTAGCTACTACCATACGTATTTTACATTATAATGCTGCCCATGACATCCACCTCTATCGACTCACATCAAAAACCGTCCCCTTATCTACCCATCCTATCACAACTGGTTGGAATTATATAGAAGATTTCCAAGATGAGTGGCGTAACATTGGTGATTTAATCAAAAAACATCATATGAGAGTCAGTGCCCATCCCGATCACTATACCCTACTCAATAGCCAAAAACCAGAAGTCATCGCAGCGGCCCTCCGGGATTTAGCATATCATTCCTCCCTATTTGACGCATTAGGACTTTCGCCAGCTCCCCAGTTAGTTCTACATATTGGCGGCCTGTATAACAATAAACAAGGGGCTATGGCCCGATTTATTCATAATTTCAACCAAGTGCCCTTAGCGATCCGCCTACGCCTAATGCTAGAAAATGATGATAAAAGTTATAGTGCCATGGATGTTTTAACCCTTTGCCAACAACTTAATTGTCCAATGGTGCTTGATATTCATCATCATATGTGCCACAATAATGGAGAAGAGTTAGGGACGTTGTGGACTCAGATCGTTACAACTTGGGGAAATAGCGTGCCCAAAATTCACGTTTCCAGTCCCAAAAATAGTAAAGATTTTCGTAGCCATGCTGACTTTGTCGCCGTGGAAGACTTGCTCCCTTTTTTAAAAGTTGCTAAAGAATTAAACAGGGACTTAGATGTAATGGTTGAGGCTAAGCAAAAAGATATTGCTATGTTTCAGTTGTTAGGCGATCTTGAAAAAGTTCCTGGCATTAAACGTATTGATCACGCTACCATTGAGTATTAATACATAAAAATAACTGTAAGGAGGTCACATGACTAAACGAAATCGATATGTGAATTATTTCTTTAAGTACCTATTCCTATTTATTGGATCTATCCTGGCCGCAGTTGGCCTTGAAATTTTTTTGATTCCAAACTCCATGATTGATGGCGGGGTCGTCGGAATTTCTATTATGCTCAGTCATCTCACAAAAATCCCCTTAGGTGTATTTATTTTCGTTCTAAATATTCCTTTTCTCATCTTAGGTTACAAGCATATTGGAAAAACCTTTGTTATCTCTACTTTATTTTCAATTTCCTCACTGTCTATATGGGTAACCTTTCTCCAGCCGATCCCCGGCTTAACGGAAGATCTGATGCTGGCCGCTGTCTTTGGTGGTATTATCGAAGGTATCGGCGTGGGGTTAATTATACGATATGGCGGTTCCTTAGATGGAACTGAAATTATCGCAATTATCTTAGATAAAAGAACAGGGTTTTCCGTTGGGGAAATCGTAATGTTTTTTAATCTATTTATTTTAAGTGGTGCCGGCCTAATCTTCGGCTGGGATAAAGCCATGTATTCTTTAATTGCCTATTTTATTGCCTTTAAAGTCATTGATATCACCATTACGGGCTTAGAAGAAACAAAATCCGTCATGGTTATTTCTGAAAAATCCGAACTCATTGCGGAAAAAGTAATGGCCCGTCTAGGTCGAGGCACAACTTTTTTGAATGGTAAAGGTGGCTACAGTGGTGAAGAACGAGCCGTATTATATTTGGTTGTTACCCGTCTAGAGATTGCAAAACTGAAAAATATGATTGATGAAATCGATGAAAATGCTTTTGTCACCATCAGTGATGTACATGAAGTCATGGGTGGAACCGTTCATAAACGAGCGATACATTAAAATAAAAAGCACTTGCCTTCGGCCAAGCCCCAGCGCAGGCTGAAGCCTTAATTGCCCTTACTTGTAACCTTAGAAAGTATTATACTTTCTGATGACCTAAAAGGAATAACAGCCACAAGGTTTTTACCTGTGGCTGTTATTTCTTTTATTTAGCATGAATAAAATCCATGATCTGGAGCATATCATTTAATTCTGGCGAACGTGCTAAGTAACCGTAGTGATCAAGGGTACCACTGGATGAGCTAGTTACTTGATTTTGTTGCACAATAAGGGGTCCGAAATTCTCCATGATTTCTTCATGAGAATGGAGGTAATTCTGATTTTTTTTGCGCCCGATGTAGGCGCTGTGGTACTTTCGGTTATACTCCATAGTTGTACTCCCATTGACCAAAATATTTCCCCACTCATAATACAGGTCAATATCATTGGCAAAATTGAACAGGTCCATACTTACGCCATTGGGTGGACACATGTTAATTTCATAAAGAACAACTTGGTCTTCAGGAGTTATGATAAATTCAAAATGAAAAAACCGTTCGCGTATATCAAAAGCCTTTAAGGTGTTCATACCGGCTTCTTCTAAATTTTTAGGGATATCACGCAGTGAATAAGAATAACTATCAAGGTCGTCACTGAACATCTCGTTAAGACCTTCGCTGACAGCATGGGAAGTATAAAAGACCAGTTTTCCATCACGGTCCACAAGGCCATCAAACGTGTATATTTTACCAATAATAAAACTTTCTAAGTAATAGTCAACAGGTGGTTTATAGGCAAAAAACTCCATTAACTCCTGTTGATTGTTAATTGTATAGGTCCCCGCAACACCCAATTCAATATCAGGTTTGGCCACAAGGGGATAGCCTATTTTTTTTGTGAATATGGTGGCATCTTTCAAGGTACGAACAACTTTACCTGGCAGAGCATTCACGCCGGCTTTAATAAATTTTTTCTTCATTAATGATTTTTGTCTTAGTTGTTTAATAAATTCATTCTTTAACCCAGTGATATTAAAGTCCGTACGTAATCTAGCATCTGTTGCTAACCACTCCTCACTATGGGACTCCACACAATCAATTTTACCATATTTATGGGTAAAATATCCTATAGCCCGCACTAACTGATCATAATCATGCATATCATTTACCTGATAATATTCTGTCAATACGGATGTAAGATCCTGATGAAGATTTTCATATTTTTCATCGGCAATTGCTAAAACTGTTGCACCTAATTTATGTAAATTAGCGCAAAATTGATAGTAATTATTGGGAAAATGCGGTGCTAAAAAAACAACATTCATCTTAACTTCCCCCTACTCTATTTTATAATCGTATTTCCTTAAAATAAGCTAACTCATTCATTATTTATAAAAGTTATTGTGATGAAGAGTGCGACAAATATACAGATACTACCTATTATATGTATATTTGCCACTCTTTTTATTTTTCCTGCATTTATTTTGATTTTTTGTTAAATTTTTACTATTTATTAATGTTTTTTCACTAACTATGCAATAATAGGCGCATGTAAAAACAACGATAAGTTGTCTTACATGCGCCTACTGTTTCTTCAAACATGGATCCGATGAAAACACAAGGTGGCAAAATATCATCCCATTCATATAATAAAATAACTCAATTAGTTTATATGTTAGCCCTGGCTAATATCAATTATTATTTTTAAGAAAAGACTTGGCTTCGACCAAGTCGTCAGATGCGAGTCGAAGCCTTAGTCATTCTTACTTGGAACCTTAGAAAGTGATATACTTTCTGATTCTGTAAAAAAGGAGGACTTACAATGAATACATTATTAACTACTATACCACTATCAACGATCAGCATCGGCGCTATTGGCCAGATCGTATCTCTTAATGTACAGGGTCTACTACGCCGTCGTATTCTTGATTTGGGTATGGTGCCGGGTACACCGGTACAGTGTATCCGCAAAAGCCCGGCAGGCGACCCCATAGCCTACTTGGTCAGAGACACCCTCATTGCCCTGCGTAATGAAGACGCCAGTCAAATTAGCGTTACGCTTCTATGACAGTATCATCTACTATTTTCAGGAGGAGATAGACATGACCCAACTTAATATAGAAGAGCATCATAGAATTTTGCGTGAACATTTTGGGATTACAACAACCCCAGGACAATTTACCGTCGCCTTAGCCGGCAATCCCAATGTGGGCAAAAGTACCGTATTTAATGCGTTGACAGGATTGCATCAACACACAGGTAACTGGCCGGGAAAAACCGTTGATAATGCCCAAGGCAGTTTTACTTATCGTGACCGTTCTTTTCTTATGGTTGATCTGCCTGGTACTTATTCTATTTTAGCTCATACGATAGAAGAGCAAGTTGCCCGAGATTTTATTTGTTTTGGCAAACCAGATGTTACCTTAGTCGTACTTGATGCCACATGTTTGGAACGAAATCTTAATTTAGCCCTCCAAATCATGGAAATTACACCTAAAATTATTGTTTGTGTCAATCTTATGGATGAAGCCATCAAGAAAAATATTACCGTTCATATTGCTACGTTGCAAAAAGAATTGGGTGTACCAGTAGTCCCAACGGCCGCCCGTAATGGGGAAGGTCTAGGCGACCTACGCCAGGTTTTATATGAAATGTCCCTAGGGCTCGCACTTACAAACCCTCGACAGATTATTTATTCACTAGAGGTGGAAACTGCCATTCAAGAACTGGTACCAAAAATTTCAAGATTTATTGGGCATACACTGAATCCTCGATGGGTAGCTTTGCGGCTACTCGATGGTGATCAGGCTTTCATTGCTAGCATTATCCATTATCTTGATCTGGAAAACACTCTACAGGAGTTGGCAGTATGAGTGCTATAATTAAACCTATGATCACATTAAAGGAAATATGTACTGAGGCGGAAGCCATCCGCCTCACCAGCCAAAATTCCTTGGGTGACAAAATTGTATCTGACATTTATGTCAATGCTGAAACCATCGCTAACTTGGCAGTCACTCGACAACTTTCTGAGAGACCGAACTTAGATAGTCGACTGGATGATATTTTAACCTCTCGCCTATTAGGTTTTCCCATCATGCTACTATTACTGAGTGGGGTATTTTGGTTAACAATCACGGGAGCTAATCTTCCTTCAGAGATCATTGGTAATGCTCTCTTTGCCTTTCAAGACCAGTTGGTTTTATGGTTTAACCTAGCTGGAGCGCCAACCTGGTTAACAGGTTTACTTGTTCTTGGAATGTACCGGTCACTGGCTTGGGTTGTAGCTGTTATGCTCCCGCCCATGGCTATCTTCTTTCCCCTCTTCACATTACTGGAAGATTTGGGATACTTACCGAGAATTGCTTTTAACTTAGACAATATGTTCAAAAAATGTCAAGCCTGCGGCAAACAAATTCTCACCATGTGTATGGGGTTTGGCTGCAATGCCGCCGGAATCGTAGCCTGCCGTATTATTGACTCTCCCCGGGAGCGGCTCATCGCTATACTCACAAATAACTTCGTGCCCTGCAACGGCCGTTTCCCCACTTTAATTGCCCTTGCCACCATCTTTATGGGCGGACTGGTATCATCGAAGTATGAAACAGTCATTGCTTCTCTCGTCATCACTCTGCTAGTTCTGCTCGGCATTCTCATCACCTTTGCTGTATCGTGGGTTTTATCCCACACCATCTTAAAAGGTGAAACATCTTCTTTAGTATTAGAACTCCCCCCCTACCGCAAACCACAAATAGGTGCTATTATTTACCGTTCCATGATTGATCGCACTAGCTTTGTTCTTAAAAGAGCAATGATCATGGCTGCGCCGGCGGGTGCAATCACCTGGATACTTGCCAATGTCTACATAGGACAATCAACGATGATTGGGCATCTCGCAGCCTGGTTGCAACCTCTTGGTTATGCCATCGGCCTGGACGGTTTCATTCTCTTGGCTTTTATCTTAGGTTTACCTGCCAACGAAATCGTTGTACCCATTCTCCTCATGAGTTATCTATCCTCTGGGCAAATATTAGAATTTGACAGTCTTAATGAATTACGAGAGATACTAATCACCCACGGTTGGACGTGGATTACAGCCGTATGCACCCTACTCTTTTGTTTATTACACTGGCCCTGCACCACCACTCTCTTATCCGCATACAAAGAGACAGGTAGTAAAAAATGGACTTTTTTGACCTTTTTCATCCCAACGATTATTGGATTCGTCATCTGCTTCACAGTAGCTCAATCAGCACGTTTACTAGGCTTAGTCTAACAATCCCACTTATAGTTTACCTCATGGACTGACCCATTGCCACGAGGGAAAGTATCCCATCAATCATTCCTTTCAAAGTCGCAAATCTTGCGGCTTTGTTTTATTCTGCTCAGAAATTATAGCTTTCTAAATGAACCATTATTCAAGGATATATTTTTAGTCAGCCCCTCCCAGAAGAAGAAGAAGAAGAAGAAGAATCTCTCAAAGTCCTTACAAAAATAAATAAAGTCCTTTGTCTTACCAATTGGCAGAGACAAAGGACTTCTTATTTAAGGCAATAGAGCGCACCACAACTCCAATTCAATATGGATTCATGCTATTTCGTTGACTGCTTCACTAATTCCGGTGAAGCTTTCCAAACAAATTTTAGCACTAAAGCAGTAACAGCCCCTTCAACAAACCCAACTATTAAAAGATGGGCTGTCATCATCCCAGGTATGGCAATACCTAGCCCATAGGGAGAGTACAGTGGAGTACCATCAGCAGCAAGAAATAGTAGTGGTTGAATACCAAACTCAATGGCGGCGACCAAAGCAGCAAGGTTAATTCCCACATAACCACCCACAGCCGCTGCCATAAGAGACCGAGTGGAGCCTGGAATTGCTTTTCCCATGAGTAGCCTATAAGTATAATACCCCGTAAAAGGCATTATAAATGCCATATTAAAGGCATTGGCCCCAAAAGCCAATATTCCACCATCGCCAAAAACCAGTGCTTGAATGAATAATGCCACACTGACAGCAATCACTGCCGCCCATGGCCCGAGAGCAATGGCGATAAGAACGCCCCCCACGGCATGGGCTGTTGTACCATTTGGGATGGGAACGTTAAACATCATGATTAAAAAAGCAAAAACCGCCCCCATGGCCATAAAAGGGATTTGGGCCAAATCTAAATGTTTTTTCATGACGACTGACGCCCGGTACCATACTGGTAGCATCACAGCACCTAGGGTCAAACAGGTGGACGGGCTAAGGTATCCGTCAGGAATATGCATGAATCATCCTCCTAAAAAAATAATTTTTCCTATATTATATACTGTTAATAGTTAACATATCATTCCTTGGCGCCAAAGGCCTTGGTAGACCAACCACAACAAAAAGCCATGACAGCTATAACTCTTTCAAGAGTTAATAAACCTTCATGGTTATCTTTTATCCTATATTTCCGCAGATTATGATATCAAACCATTTAATCATTCACTATTTTTCAGACCACTTCAGATCACTCAGTAGTTTTACGCTAATCTTCACCAACTAATTGTATAGGAATTTAATTCCTATGTCAATTTACAATTATTCATTTTTCTATGAACCCTTGTAGGATGGATGATCATTCTCTGTCTTTATTCTCCCAATGTAGTGATACATTGCTGAGCAAAATTCGAATAAATTTTTCTCGTATAACTAGGGTTAAAACGCGCTCATTAAAAAATAAGCTCGGCACTTCAGCAAAAAAGTAGAAGCACACCATTATGATATGCTTCTTTTTTTTACAAACCCTTGTTTACCCATAATTTCATGCTTATATTTTGCTTAATTCAGTGCCCAATGCTTTGCATTCTTCAAGTCCGCTGATATCTGGCATCCCCATAATAATCAAACCCTCGCCTAAAACTTTGCCACCGCACTCCTGCATTCTTACTACCCAATCCTGCATCCACTCACCCGTTCCCCAACCGTATGAGCCAAAAAGGGCTAACGGTTTACCTGAAACCACTCCTTCAATTGACTGTACAAAAGGTTCCATTTCATCTTCTTCTAAGGTTTCTGCCCCCATGGATGAGCATCCCAAGGCAATAGCGTCGGCATTGATGACATTTTCAATGGAAGCCTCCGCAACGTTCAGAAAGGAGACTTCAATATTCTCTTGTTGGGCTCCTTCGGCAATAGCCTTGGCCATGGCTTCAGTATTCCCTGTGCCGCTCCAATAGATAACAGTAAGTTTTTTCATGTATATTTCCCCTTTTAATTTTTATAGTTAGCCACTCGGCCAAACACTATAACACCTATATCTCCCCATATCTTTTCCTCGCAAACCTTTCTCTTTTTACTACTTGTCACTGATTCCCCATTTTATTTTTTTTTATCAATGCAAAATCTACTTTTTCCAAAGTTGGAACATGATGAAAAGATCTCATATAATCCTGATTATAGCAAATAACGCGCAGTCTTCTACCTTCACTAATAATAGTTGCCAGTATCTCAATAAAATTATTTACCACGCTACCATTTAATACATCCTGATGAATTAAATTAAAATAATCTCCAGAGAGTTGATGAGCGTCATTTCTTTTACGACTGCAATTAAATGATATTAATTATCATTATCATTTCATTTATTAGATTACCAAATACTACACTCTCTGTCAATCACTTTTTTTCTTCTATTTAAAATTCGCAAAAGAATCCCATTATGTAAAATGCCCCACTTATCGAAAGGGGGGCATTTTATATTGGATTTAAGCACTTTTCAAACATGCTCCACCTAAGACATCGGCCACTGCATGTCCCTCCATCATCCAATCAGCAACTTGACTTTTATTAGCCTCCATACGCTTCATAATCCCCAGGGAAGATACAGGATCACCATAAATCTGCCACATTCCCTGACAGGTACGACACTCTTTACTCATTCCCATAAAGCCCATAACATCTCTAAGAGGAATGCCGAGAAATATTCCCATTTCATGAGGACACATGGATTGGAACCTTTCTTTAAAATAAAGTAACATGTCTTGCAAATTCATCCCACTATGATAGCCCAAGTTTCCTAAAAAGTAGCGTATGCGCGTATCATTAATCGAAGTCGTCAGTAGATCGACACGATAAAATAATATCTTCATACTGCCTGGTTCATCTTTAAGTACAATCCATTCTAGATTGCTGGTATGGAGGAGGTCATTGCCATGCTCAAGCCATAATGTTTTCATGGGCACTTTTGGTGTATTCATTAAATTAAGCAGGGTACCTGGTTTTTCCCCATAAATTGTTGGTGCCAATTCCACCGCTAACCATAGAAAGAAAAAATCCGTATTATTTTCACGCTCTTTTTTTTGTAAAAAATTTTTCCAACACATGATAACCAATCCACCTTATTCGAGATTATGTATATCGACTAGCTCATAAGGCCTGACGAAATTATTTTTTCTTCCACAGCTCCCCAGGAGCGTTTTGAGAAGATCAAAGGAACATCCTGGTTTCTAGCAATGGTCTTTACCATTTGAGCCGTATTATGATTAATATAGTCCGTTAAAACCAATACAAAGTCCGTCTTGGGAGGAATACTAATTTTATTTTGATTAGAAACTCGACGGCCATCAATATGCTTTAACTTCGTCACACCTAAGGAATATAGATTTTTTTCAATAACGCCTAAATAATCAGCACCAATCACTACAATAGACATATAGCTCTCCCCCTCTTTCTAATATTGATTATCATTCTCATTGTTTAAGTAAAAAAAATAAGATTCTAAAGAAACTTGAATTGCCCTTACTTGGAACCTTAGAACGTGTTATGCTTTCTGATTAGGGTACGAAACTACTAGCCTTATTCCAATCATTTTTTACTTTTTTCCTTCGAATTACAGCCACTACAGCCACCTGAACTACAGCATGATCCCTGCCCCTTTATTTTTCGCCAGATGGTGATTGCGAAATAACCTGCTGCTAATGCTCCTATTATGTATACTATCGTTGTCTGCATACTAATCACTCCTTCCTAACATTACATGGCACATCTAGCGTATGCTATTTTCTCAGACATGATCACCAATACAATACCTTTTTCTGATTAGGTGTATGGTTTGCGCCCACTTCATAATGTCGCAAACCATTCATCCCTAACCACAAGCTATTTATTAGCCGCCAAAACCTAGTAGTTTACCACCCTGATATACAATAAATGTCACAATCCAGGCCAGGGTTGTTGAATATACCATACTCACTGCTGGCCATTTCCACGAACCCGTCTCTCTGCGCATAACAGCCAAAGCCGCAAGGCAAGGAGAATAGATAAGGACAAAGACCATTAATGAATAAGCCACCAAAGGATTCATATGCTCATCATTTTGCAAAGCCTTCGTCATGCTATGAGCATTTTCATTGCCGTCGCCAATACTATAAATAGTCCCCATGGTGCTGACGATGACTTCTTTGGCCGTCACACCTGACACCAAGCTAATACCCACGCGCCAATCAAAACCAAGAGGTCTTATAGCAGGCTCAATAGCCTTGCCGAATTGTCCGGCATAGCTTTTCTCCAAATTTTCCCCAGACTTTTCATTGTCAACTTTTTCTTTTTCATCGGCTAGATTTTGCGTTAACTCCACATATTTGGCCCCATAAGAATAGATTTCAAGATTTTCACTTTCAAGTTGCAGATTTTTTTCTGTTTTTTCTTGTTCTAATTTACTATATTCTGGAGTACCTTCATCTAATTCTTTTGTTTCTTTAGCAAACGCTTCTTCGTTTTTCTGAAGATCATCAATGAGTACTGCTAATTTTTCATTTTGCCCAATATCCTCAATTGCTAATTCAGATAAAACTTCTTCCTTAACTTGCTGTGTATAAGCTTCCTCAGCCTGAGCAACTAACATATCATAGTCCTTAGAGTATTCAATATCTTTAGGATAAGTTGTCAAAAACCACATTAAAATCGACGCCGCTAGAATAATCGTTCCGGCTTTCTTTATATACAACTTACTGCGTTCCCACATGTGAATCATAACACTTTTGACTGTAGGGATGCGATAGGAAGGCAATTCCATAACAAAAGCTTCACTTTGACCCTCAAAAAATGTGCTACGAAAAATTTTTGCCATAATTAGAGATAATAGTATCCCTAAAAAATAAATGGAAAATAATACATTTCCAGCAATCTTTTCATCAAAAAATGCCGCAATCAAAATGGTATATACAGGTAATTTTGCACTACAACTCATGAGGGGGGTCACTAACATGGTAATAATTCGATCACGAGGATTTTCCAATGTCCGCGTTCCCATCATGGCCGTCGCGCTGCAACCAAAACCTAACAATAAAGGAATAAACGACTTGCCATGCAGACCGAAACGACTCATGACCCGATCCATGATGAAGGCTGCTCTGGCCATATAACCAGTATCTTCTAATATTGCAATTGCTAAAAATAATAATAAAATACTCGGTATAAAGACCAAAACACTACCTACACCACCAACAATACCATCAACAAGGAGGGATTTGAGAGGACCATCACTAATGATGCTACCCAAATATTTACCCAACAGACCAAATCCTGTATCAATCCAATCAGAAGGAACTTTCCCCAACGTAAATACTAAATTAAAAACTAACCACATTAAGGCAAAAAATATAGGTAAACCAAACATTCGATTGGTTAATACTTTGTCAATTTTATCGGAAATTGTAACTCTATTGACGGATCTGTTATCAACTGCCTGCTCATAGACTTTGCCGACAAACTGATACCGCTGACCAGCAATAAATATTTCTACATCTTCCCCCAGCTTTTGAATAAGCTCAGTCCGTAGTTCATTAGAAACACTCATAATGGAATCGGCGTTGGTCAGTTCTTTGACCGAATTAATAATATTCGTATCATTTTCTAATAATTTCAAGGCTAACCAACGGGTAGGAAACTGAAGTTTCTGATAGATGGGTATCAGTAAGGGTTCTAGTTTTTGTATTGCATTCTCAATATCTTCCCCATAATTTAGTGCAAACTTAGATTTTTCTTGCTTATCACTAGATTGTGGAATGGTGCTGAGTAACGTCTCCATACCTTTATTGTCTACACCATTGGTACGAACGACAGGAATTCCGCCTAAACTATGGGAGAGTTTTCCATCATCTATTTTTAGCCCTGATGCGTCAGCCACATCAATCATATTGAGAGCTAAAATGGTTGGACGCTCTAATTCTAACAGTTGTACTGTTAAATACAAATTGCGTTCTAAATTCGACGTATCGAGAACATCAATCACCATATCAGGTTTATCATTTACAATAAAATTGCGCGTTACCACTTCTTCCAAAGAAAATGCCGTTAAGCTATATGTACCAGGCAAATCCACAATAACAAAATCATGATCATTAAAATGCCGATACCCTTCTTTTTTTTCCACTGTAACCCCAGGGTAATTTCCTACATGTTGACGTCCACCTGTCAAATTATTAAAAATAGTGGTTTTCCCTGAATTTGGATTGCCAACTAATGCGACGGTTACTTGTTTTTTCTCCATTACCATTCCCCTTTTCTAATAAGAATGCATAAATAGCAATAATTATCATTATCATCTATTTTTTTTTGAAATACCTTGTTCTAATCCTTAGGTTATTTCCAGTTCAATCATCTCAGCCTCGTTTTTTCGGAGTGACAGATTAAAACCTTTTACCTTTATCTCCATAGGATCACCAAGAGGTGCAAATTTCTGTACTTCAACAATGGTCCCAGCCACAACACCCATATCAACGATACGACGCTTAATCATACTCGTACCAAGTACTTTCTTCACTACGCCTGCTTCCCCCGGCAATAAATCACTAAGAAATTTACTCATTTTATTCTCCTCCTTCGCCCCACTGATATCAATTATCATTATCGTATATATTGTATAATAAATCAAATCTCCTATTGTGTCAAGAGGTGATACTGTATTCTTTATTTCACTCATGGAAGTCCCTTTTTCATGACTACCAGTTGTTAAACCTTGACAACTAGCAGTCATCTATTATATCATTCTACGAGATAATGATAATCAATATCAACATTCATTACCTTTCAAGGAGGTAATGAATGTCATCTACAAATCAACCAGATATGATTGTAACGATTATTGATGTTATAGAGGAGGAATTTGTTTTTGGTTACCAAGCTTCGACTCTTTCTGTTGGCCATTCTACTCATTCCACAATGCATTGCGTTTGAGATGGCCTACGGTTCTTTATTAGCCACTAACAAAGATTTTAGTCAGATGCAAGCCTTCTCATTAATTTCTGCCCTCTTTTTGGCATTCATCATGCCAAATCTAATGATTAAGTGGTTAATAGGTACCAGATTGTCTACCATTCGTCAATTTTGTCTTAAGGTAAAGGGGCGGAATTACAAGGAGCGATTATCCTTGCCTAATGAACCTAGAGATGGGGATGAGGAGGATGAGGTCACTGTTCTCATGCGCGATATGAACTGGATGGCGCGACAAATTGAAATGCGAGAACATGAATTACAGCAGCTGGTTCAAGATTTGTCCCAATCTCGCAGCCATATTATTGAACAAAATGGTGTTCTTGTTACGGCAAACGCCGAACTATTGATGACTCAGCAACGTTTGCATGAGCGCACTCTGGAATTGGAGACTCTTTGCCATGAAATCCAAACCTTAGCGATGACCGATGCTTTGACCTCCATTGCCAATCGCCGATGTTTTTTCCATACTATGGATCAACAATTTGCTACCATGGTATGTCATTGCCGGCCCATTTCCTTACTTATGCTGGATATTGATCATTTTAAGACCATCAATGATACGTATGGGCACCAAGCGGGTGATAAGGTATTGTTGGAACTGGCTGGTATGATTCAAAAAAATGCCCGCAAAGGAGATTTGGCGGCCCGCATTGGTGGGGAAGAATATGCCCTTTTATTACCAGATACTGCTAAGCCAGAAGCAGTTTTGATTGCCCAACGCATTCAAAAAGTACTCGCTGCTCATGAGTTTATATTGGATGAGAACAAACTCGTATCGGTCACAGTTTCCATCGGTATTTGCACCCTTTCACACCTTCCCCGTTTGGAAAGAGAAGATTTATATCACTATGCAGACCAAGCTTTATACCACTCTAAACATAGTGGACGTAACAGTATTTCTGTCTATGATCCTACTACTAGTTCAGTCAATAAAGTTGCTTGTCGTTGTCGTAATGAATAGACCTGCAACAGAGATGACTCCTTTATAACATTAAAATGAATACTAATAGGGTAAAAGCTAATTCCTCAGCAATGGAGGAATTAGCTTTTACCCTATTAAGGATCTCATTGAAGTTAAAATCAACACCAGTCCAACTTATCTTCATAATTATGTTAGCTCTGTTGCTGCACGCTGAGACAATTATGTCTTTTAGAAGCAAAGGGACGTTCATTTTGCTTCTTACTTAAGATGATGATAAAATAAAGCAAAAAGAACGTCCCCTTGCTTCCCTTGCAAGTGAACAAGTATTTTGTTAAAAAATGGCTGCTGGTATGGGACATTGCTTTGCTTCGTTAATACAAAATGCTAAAATGGAGTAAAAACGTGAGGATGATGGTATATGTTTAATACTAACCAAATAAATAAAGGGCTTTCTGAATTTAAAAATTTTGTTATTACGGTCATTTTAATAATCTTTACAATGATAATTATTCCGTTTACACCCTTGTTTTTGATGCCTCTTAGCTTGCTTATAGGAGAGCCTAAGGTATATATTATACAAAATATTCTTTATAATTCATATGTTCCGTTAAGTATGGTTCTTGTTGTTATGTTTTTAAAAAATTTTTTTCGATTTTTGCGGTTAGGTAACAAAGTAGGTGTTGGATTTCCAAGTATAGTGCTCACTAAAGAGTCATTTAAATCGGGAATAATTTTTCTGATGTTGTTGGTCGGAATAATTGCGTTTTCGATAACACCCCTTCGAAATATAACGAATCTGTTATTGGATATTCCCAGTGCAATATACTGTGACTATGCTCAGATGGATGGAGTATTGAAGTTTATTCCGAGTGGGCGTGCAGATGATGATGTAGATATTGTAGTGATAAACGGTCTTCATTTTACCGGAGGTTATGCTTTTTATTACCGTGACAAATTGCTTGAAAGTAAGTCTTATCATGTTGAGTATTTGCCACATTCAAGACATATTGTGAAAGCAACTCAAATTTCACAGTAACAAGAATACGCAGATGTTTCTATTTTCTTTGAATATACTAATGAACGAAATCGAGGGGATGGTACTACTGATTCTATCTATAGAAAATCCTAATAGAGGAATAAAGGGATGAAAAGGCGCTAGTAGAGCATGCATTCTAATCTAACGATTAAGCACCAATGCGAACTGCGGTACCTCTCACGATCAACAGCATATTACCAAAATGTCGAGATTGAGATTACATCTGATGAAATTTCCATAAAGAATGCCATTGACAAGATTCACTATAACGAACCAGCATATGGTGCCCGGAGAATCCGGAATGAACTTAACAAATTAGGATTCATACAAGTGGGTAGGCGGCTTGTTAGGCGGTATATAGAGGAAATGTGTATTCATGTCTTTTACCCAGGGCCTAATCTGAGTAAGAGAGACAATAAAGCGAGAACCTATCCCTATTTACTGCGAAACATGAACATCAACCATCCTAATCAAGTTTGTTCCATTGATATAACATATAGTGCGCCCATAACAGGGTGCTAAGAGAATCTGCGTTAGCACGCAGTAGGTCAGTACTACAACAACCTATTGTCAACCAGTTTACTGAAAGGTGGAAACGCCAATCAGGAAAATAGCATACTGGTAAAGCCGTAAGTCAGCCAATGGTTAGGCTGCGACTGAACAGGCAAGACAAAAGTCTTGAACGAGGATACAAGCTGCATTGCTTAAACGACAGCTCGAAGTGGCCTAAGAGTTAGTGAAGTAGCCAAACTAAAGATTGACGATATTTGTAGTAAAAGCATGCGTGTCCGAGTCGATAAGGCCAAATATAATACCAATCGGTATACAATTTTATCAACCACCGTCCTTACTATACTTAGAAAATATTTTAAAACGTATTTTTCTCCTAAGGCTTTCCAGCCTGAAGATTGGTTGTTTCCAGGGCAAAATCATGGCGAACATATCAGCATCAAGGCCATACAAGCCACCTTAGTAAGAGTGCGTAGTTGCCTAAATCTGAACCAGAATATTTCCGTTCAGAAGCAAAGGGACGTTCATTTTGCTTCTTACTTAAGATGATGATAAAATAAAGCAAAAACAGGAGAAAGAATATGGTAAGATGTGCGAGGAGAAAGAGTGCCAGCGGAATCTATCATATAATGCTACGAGGAATAAACCGCCAAGATATCTTTTTTGATCAAGAAGATTATTTGCGCATATTGGAAACTATGAAACGCGCCAAAGAAAGTAGTGGTTGTGCCATTTATGGTTATTGTTTAATGGGGAATCATATCCATCTCTTGTTACATGAAAAAGAGGAAGAATTATCTGTCATTATGAAGCGTATCGGTACGAGTTACGCATGGTGGTATAATAAGAAATATGATCGAGTCGGGCATGTTTTTCAAAATCGTTTTCAAAGCCAGATAGTCGAAACAGAAGCATATTTGTTGGGTGTGCTAAGATACATTCATAATAACCCAGCAAAAGCCAACCTGAAAGTAATGCCTGAGGAGTACAAATGGAGTAGCTGTCAGGCATATTATGGGGGAGAAAATCCTCTTGACCTAATCAATATTTCTTTTATTCTGGATATGTTACATAGTAGCAGGGTGGTGGCTATCAAGCAATTTGTAGATTTTATGCAGAAAGAGAATATAGATCAATTCATGGAATTTACGATAAAAGAGCGGAAAAACGATGGGGACTTAGCCAAAGCAATACAAACAATGCTGAATGGGCAATCAATTGGGATTTTGCAAAGTCTGGATATAGATAAACGTAATAAAATAATCAGACAAATCAAAGGAATAGAAGGAGTAACACAACGTCAGATTGCCAGGGTAATAGGAATTCATCAAAGTATTATTTTTAAGGTGTGAGAGAAGCAAAAAGAACGTCCCCTTGCTTCTTTGCACCCTTTCACACCTTCCCCGTTTGGAAAGAGAAGATTTATATCACTATGCAGACCAAGCTTTATACCACTCTAAACATAGTGGACGTAACAGTATTTCTGTCTATGATCCTACTACTAGTTCAGTCAATAAAGTTGCTTGTCGTTGTCGTAATGAATAGACCTGCAACAGAGATGACTCCTTTATAACATTAAAATGAATACTAATAGGGTAAAAGCTAATTCCTCAACAATGGAGGAATTAGCTTTTACCCTATTAGGGATATCATTGAAGTTAAAATCAACACCAGTCCAACTTATCTTCATAATTATGTTAGCTCTGTTGGTGCACGCTGAGATAATTATGTCTTTTAAAAGTATTAACATCTAAACCAAAACATCACTGCGCCTGAGCCAAAGCTTTATGTCCAGCTTGTCGAAACTGCTTATTGGATAATGTGGCTCCTGATATAGAGTCGACCCGATCCACATCTTGTGTTTCCACCAACTTAGGGCCATACATCATCGCCCCTTTTAGTGCTTGCTGCGCCTTATTATAGAATTCCCGATTTTCAATTTTACCATTTGTTTTACCATAATCGCTATCCTTGACTGTACCATCTTTCTGAATTCCCTTATACTCAGCTTGTGTAATCTTGCCATTTAAAATCGTCAGCGTGAGCTCGCCCACAGCATCGCGTAAATCAGGATCAGGATCACTTTTGACAATATAAGTTCCATCCTTATAAATACCAGTATGAGCAGCGGCTTGATTAACATGCTCAGAGTGATCCTCCTTAGTCTCATGACCACAGCCAACAAGGGTAAGGACCATCCCCATACTGAGCATCATAGCTAACCATTTCTTCATGAGATTGCCTCCTCCCTGCAGACCATTCTTTGATCTTTCCGATTGATGATACGGCCGTGTTCTAACACAACGCACCTTTCCGCCAGTTCAGCGACCCTTGGATCATGAGTGACCATGATAATGGTATGGCCTTCCCGATGAAGCTGCTGAAAAAATTCTAAGACAAGTTTAGCATTGGTTTCATCCAAGTTACCAGTAGGTTCATCCGCCAAGATGAGCATGGGATAATTAATTAATGCACGAGCAATGCACACTCGTTGTTGCTCGCCACCCGAAAGCTGACTGGGCAGATGACGCGCCCGTTCCTTAAGTCCAACCCTGTCCAAAGCCGCCAAGGCTTCCTCCTCATCCGGCATACTGTGGTAATACTGGGCGACCATAATATTTTCTACGGCCGTCAAATAAGGGACAAGGTGAAATTGCTGAAAGACTAGACCAATTTTATCACGACGGAGCATTGTCAAGTTGCGGGCCGTCACACCGGAAAAATCAACCCCATCCAGCATAATGGAACCACTAGAGGCCTTATCCATGCAGCCAATAATATTCATCAAGGTCGTCTTACCGGAACCGGATGGTCCCATCAATGCCAACCACTCACCTTGCTGTACTGTCAAGTCAATCTCCTGCAGGGCTTTCACATTTCCGTAAATCATGGAAACATCCTGTAATTCTAATAAGCTCATCCTAATATCCTCCTTATTCTCCCCTGAGCACAATGGCTGGTTCAACATCTGTGGCAATTTTTACTGGAATCAAACAAGCCAGACCCGTAACTCCTATGGATACAAACAGAGCTAATAAGGCGATTAACGGCTGAAATGAAATGCCCCTGCCAAAAACATTGATACTCACTCCTTGGGCAAAAAAGAAGCCTAACACCGTTCCCATTAGCCCTCCCAGAGTGCCTAGAGCCAAACCTTCTCCTAAAAACTCTAAAATAATACTGCGATTTTCAGCACCTAAGGCTTTTTTTAAACCGATTTCTTTGCGCCGTTCTGTCACGACGGCCATCATGGTTGTCGCCACACAAATCAATGTCAGGAGAAGGACTACGATGGTGACCAAATAAACCAGCGCTTGTAATTTACCCAGCACCGTGTGTTCTGACTGTGTCACCTGCTTAACCAGTCGTGGTGCCACACCAGGAACTTGTTGTTCAATGGTTTGCGTCCAAGTCGTCAATTCCGTTTCATTGGCCGTAATGCTGGCTTGGGCCACACTGATCATACCTTCCTTATGAAGCAGCTGCTGCAAGAGGGAAAGATCTACAAACACGAAATTTTCTTCCGAGCCGCCCGTTTTCACAATACCGGCTACCTTCACCTTTTTGTCACCGTCGCTGTCGGCGGCCGCTAGCGTCACCAGCTGTCCTGGTTCGATTTGTAACCGTTCGGCCACCTCAGCGCCAAGGACAATCTCTTCTGAATCTTCAGCCGGCCAAGTACCTCGAATCTGCCAATAGGGACTGACCTTCTTTACGGCTTCAAAGCGGGTGCCAGCCACCAATAAAGGTTGTTCATTAACCTTTATGTGGTCGTAAAGATAAGGGGCAATACCAATTAACTTATCTGGTGGCAGCAAGCGTACGGCACTGATCATTTGAGTTTCTGCCAGCACGGGTTGATCACCAATAGGTAGTAACAAAAGATTGGCGCCATAAGAACGAAATTCCTGGCCCATTTGCCGTGGCACATCATAATAAATTGTAACAAGTCCCGATAAGACAGTAGCGCCGATGGCCACGGCCAGTAAGGCAATAAACATCCGAGACCGTCGCCTAAGCAGGGCATGCCATATCATCGTAAAATACATTGATTGTTTTGTCATTTTTTCTCACCTACCATGAAGTACTGCTGCCGGACGCAGCGCTAGAAGCATTCTTATCGCCGGAAAACTACCGACTAAGGTAATTAAAATTACAGAGACAAAAACCCAGGGAATGACCATCACATTAATCGCCACCGCTGAGCCAAAAACATTTTGGCCAATAATCTGAGCAAAACCAAGGCCCAAGAAATAACCTGCTACCCCACCAACTAAACCCGTCAATCCGATTTCCGTGAGGGTCAAGAGTAACACATCCCCATCAGTGGCGCCCAGCGCTTTAAGTAAGCCAAATTCACGACTGCGCTCCATCATATTAGCCGTCAGCAAATTAGAAATTCCTAAGGCTGATCCCGCCAAGCTAAGGATGGTAATGAGCATCATGAGCAATTGGGTCTTTTGCAAAATTGTGCCTTCAGATTCCGCTACTTGCCGCACAGGCTTGGCTCTAGAGCCACTTACAGCTTCTTCAATCTGATAGGAAATTGAACTGACATAGGCGGTACAATACCAAGTTTCCCAATCTTTTAAGGAAAGACTTTTTGGATCATGAGCCGCTTTACGTGCCAATTCATTTTCTGGCGTGGTAATGGCACTTACATCAATTTTGCTAACTTTCCCCCCTAAATGTAACGATTTTTGGATAAAGGGCAAGGTTACGAAAATTTGTTCATCCTCGGCGCCACCACTGTTAAAAACGCCTTGGACCCTTACCGTTTGTCGTAGACCATCAGGCAAAGAAACTTCCATTTTATCACCTGGCTTGATGTTTAATTTGCCTGCTAGCACCGTACCAACCATCGCCTCATCTACGCTAGTATCCTTGACCCAGTTTCCCTCCACAGTCCACCAGGATTTCAGCTGTTTAATCCCCGTTTCTACGGTCTCACCTGTTGGTAGTTCCAACTGCCGAGTAAACCAAGTCCCTACCATCACCACATTAGCATTCCCTGGCCCAACGGCCACTTGTGTTTCCAATGATGGTGCAAAGGCTACAATATTATTCGACCAAAAAATTGTCTTGAGCTTTCCAACATCGCTTTCTTGCAAATACTGACCAGCCCCAACCGAACTGTTTTCCAGACCATAAATTTCTCGCAATACGGAGGCAGCCCGGGGGGTTACGACAATGTTGGCCCCATAAGCCTTGAGTTCACGATTGACTTTATCCCCAACATCCAGCATGACATTGAGCATGGCTGTCGTCAAGGAAACACCTAATGCAATGGTAACGGCTACCATGAACATTTTTCGGTTCTGTCTAACAAGAGCGCCTTTCAGCATCTGCCAAAACATACCCCATCCCCCCTACCTAAACCGATTTTTTTCTTTTTCCAAACCAGCTACGTCCATCAAAATTTTCCCCTCTGCCACTTTGTAGTCAATGGGAATGGGATTACAACCACCTTTAAAACCAATGGTCGCCGTATTCATCACCACATCACACAAGGTGCAAACAACCTGATTATCACGTTCGAAATAACCTGTTGGACCACAAATTTCGCAGGCATCTAACCCAACACCATAGGCAGAGCCACTCTTTTTGATGATAATAAACCGTACAATTTCACCTGTTGACGATTGATAAGAAAAGCGATGTAAGTGTCCATCTGAAACTTGTTCCAAAGGTATCAGTACCTGCCCTTGTTCGGATACCACTGGCACAGCCGGAACAAGTTCGACCTTTTCATCTGCATACCCCTTACCCACTGCTGAGCAGAAAAAAACAACCACTACACTTAACGTTACAGCTGCACCCCATCGCATTTTTTTGCGCGTCCCAATGAGAATTTTCCGATACTGGGCCGGATTCAGCCCTTCAAGTTTAGAAGGTTTACGTTGCAAGAGTAAAACAACAGGCAAAAATAGTGTCACAACCAGTAGCCCATATAAAAACCACACCTCATGATTAATGATAGGTCCTATGATGGTCATCAGCCCATTTATTACCAGAATTTTTCTTACCATCATAACCTGAATGATTACGACCAGTTGCTTTGCCATAATAACCCCAATTTGAATGAAAAGCAGATTTATGATGATCTGAGGCCTTAAAGCCCTCCCTGCACGCAAAACCGTCAGGCCCGTCAGCCAAATTAAGAACACTCCCAGTAATAAACCTACAACTTTCATGAAAAAATCTAGACTGACCAGATCACTGCTGGAGATGAGTAAATTAACGGGAAAAAGAAAAAAATCTAGACCATGATATAACAAGAGCGTGGTGGCGACCAGACAAGTCGCACTCCCCAATGTTTTATTCTTTTCTAAATAAGTTCCTCGTTTTTTAAGCCATAAAAAAAGTCCTAACATAACCATTTCGCCAACAAGCCCTATCATAAGAACCAGACTTTCGAACACTTCCCGTTTTACAGCCTTAGATCCTAGCTTGATTGTTGCAATAAATGCTGCGCCGATCAATCCCCAAACAATTCCCCGCCAGATGAACTTTTTCAACGTTTCAAATTCCTGCTTACTGGCTAAGGCTAATAACATGGCCAGGGGAATCACAGCCATAGCCGCATTTTGCATGGTTGGTATGAGATTTTGAAATACACTTTGTAGCATATTGTTCTCCTTTCATCAAATTCTCCTAATGAAAAGGGCCCGGGACAATGATCCCGGACCGCCAGTTTTTCTTACCAACTTCTCGGAATATAATCAAAATTCCAATGTAAAGCAATTGGTTTTTCCCAGAAACGGCCTTCCACACCTGTTTCTTTATCCACATGTAACATGTAATTTTGACGGGCCGGGGACTCAATGCTAAATGCTACATCATATGTACCGGCACCTTTCATTTTCACATTGGCCCCATAATGAGGACCATCACTGGCATTCATGGGCATAAGATTACCTTCAATAACTTTGCCCGTACCTTGTTGTGTTAATTTATAATGCACGGTCAGGTTAGGAATCCATTCACCAACACCAAAACCAGTTTTGTTACCTTCAATCGCAACAATATCCGTTTCAAGATGAATATCTGATTGGGCAGGCGTTAACCCCATTCCCACTGGCTCCATTGGCACAGGTTGGAAATAAACAACGGCTACTTTAATTCCTGCTGCAGGCACTTCCACATCATCACCAATGGGATACTCTTGAAAACCAGCCGCGAAGCATTGGCCTGTCGATACAGCCACCGTTAAAAGTCCAGCAAACACCATGGATAAGAGTTTTTTCTTATGATTCATAATACGACCTCCCTACTATTTTTCTTTTTTGGTAAAGAAAACTTGGCTTCAGCCAAGCCTCAGCGCAGGCTGAAGCCTTAGTTGCCCTTACTTGGAATCGAGAAAGTATTATTCTTTCTGATTCCGTAAATAAAATTACCAAGAACCATCATTACAAGAAAGAGTTGTGGCAACATGGATTCTAATGTTGGATAAATTCCTAACAGATCAATGGTAGGAACTCCTTCCAATCGTGTCATCCCGATTACCCCTGCTTCCTGTAACTCTTTTATGCCACCACCAGCAAAGCTAATGGCCAAAAAGCACATCAAAATACTAGTACCCTGGAAAAAAATCTTTGTTGGGATCTTCAAACTACCATAACGAACTAAAATAAAAACCGCTACTAAGGCCAGACTTCCCGCAGCGAATCCCAACCAAATCATCTGCATATTGTCACCAGCATTATTAAACAAGGCTTGGTAGAATAATACAACCTCGGCCCCTTCCCGGTACACAGCGAGAAACGCTGCCGCGCCCAAAGACAATGTATTACCACTGCTTAAAGAATTCTGCACCGCGCCTTCGATGTAATTCTTCCACTTCTTGGGGTCGGCCTTACTCCCCATCCAGTGACCTACGGACAATAAGACGACTACGGCCACGAGCATTGTGGCTCCCTCAACGATTTCTTGGTTTGCGCCACTCAAACTGACAACGGAACGAAATAGTATGGCCGTAATAAAACTGGCCACTACCCCTGCCGCGGAATAATAGTATACTGTTTGGGTCTTATGACCATTTCCAGACTTGATGAGATAGGCGATAATAGCACCAATCACTAAAATGGCTTCTGCACCTTCACGAACAAGGATCAGAAAAGCTGGCCAGAAACCTTCCCAAGAATCTTGTTGTTTACTGCCACTGCCCATCTTTGCAACATCTTCACGTATCATACCCATCATCTCGTCAATTTCCTTTTTGATCTGGGTATCAGGTGCTTGATTGGTCATGAGCTTTTTGATGGTGCTGAATTTGTATTCCGTCAAACCAGCGCGTTTACTGGAAACAGTGGATTTCACTGTCATTTCCATACCATCTTTCTCATAAATCCCATAATAAGCATCGTTGACTAATTTCTTTGCTGCTGTACTATCTCCACTTTTGTATACAGCCAGAGACTGATTCATTGTTTTTTCTATACGATCAACTGAGCTACTCCATTGTGATGCCGCCAAAGCCATACTCTGGCCAAAAATTAATAAAAATACCCCTAGAAAAACCAATATCAATTTACGCATAGATTCACCGCCTTTTCGTATCTTTCTTTTTGTCAATGACAATAAAAATCATTATCAATTGATGAACAAAAAAAATCCATGATCCCCATAAATCTAGACTCTTTCATCCTAGCTTCCAAAAATAATTACATAGTATCATCTTGCAATAATAGAATTTTTTACAATATGATATCGGTAATCATTATCACTCAGAAAGAATAACACAACCTAAAATCATTGTCAACATGTGGAAAGATTTTTTATAATTTATTATCACCAGCCCCCCCTATTGGGGCGTAAACGGAATGGACAATATGGTGGAACAAACCACTGGGTTACCTTCCCGATCTTTGGCGGGCTCAAAGCGCCATTTTTTAGCGGCAGCGATGGCAGCGTCATTAATACTTTTTTGTCCTGACGGAATGGCGACTTCAACCTTACCCGGCAAACCGGTTTTCATGATTTGCATTCGTAAAACCACAATGATTTTTCGACCAATTTGATCGACCTCTGGTGGATTTATTGGCTCAGCACGCATTAACACAACAGGTGGCGTCCCCTTCCCACTATTCTTACTGCCTACAACAACAGGTGCCGTCGTCGTATCGGATTGAGTCAGGAGTGCCTTGATGGGTACTAATTCAGAAACGGCACTATCATCCTTCACGACAGGCGCTGGTTCTGTGAGTGGTGGTTCTTCCTGTGGAGGAATCTCCAGCGCAGGCGCATTAGGCAACGCTATCTGTGGCTCAGGCGACGAAGGTTCATCACCGGGAAAGGCGGTTAGATCAAGTTCCATCACTTGTTCATCGGTGGGTGGTTGAAGGGTTTGCCTAACGGTCATATAGCCAACTGCCATGCCAATAAACATATGTAAAAAAACCGACACAGCAATGGCTTTACGCCAACGTACGTTATAAGACATGATTTTTACCCCACTTCCCATTAATGATTATAATTATCATTCTCAGTAGGTTTGATTATAATGGCTCAGTTAAATCTTGTCAAGCTAACTTTATAATGGAACTTATACAATAGTATCCTAGTTGTAGATTTCCTAGCCCCTTCACAAAACCACTTCATTTTGCAAGGCGTATTGCTGTATTTTGATCTTCTCCGACCATTCTTCCATGGTGGAATACATGAACTCATGGACTAAAAATTCAGGCTTAATATAATTTATTAATTTTTGCACTTCACTGGTAACAAAAGGCTGGTGCTGATCTATTTTTAAGACATGATTCATGATCTCAGTCATATCATATTTTTCTATCTTTCGGCCCTGGCTCTGCTTCATATACGCTCCTGACAAGGATTTGTGTAGATGAATACCTCTCACATAGTGGCTGTATTCCCCTAGATCATATAATACAGTTAGAATGTAGTGTATAGCGTCCGTCTCTGACTGTAAGTCTTGATTGGTATTCATAAGATGTCCAGTATCCAGCATAATGCCTACATTAGGATGTTGCACATTGTCCAATAATCTAGCGATCAGTAGGGGATTTTTTAGGGTAAGTCCTGGCCACCATAAGTTTTCAAATAATAGGGCCACATGGGGTGGTATCTCAGCAACCAGTTCATTCACTAAGTTTATGGTAGCCTCGATGACTTCACTGTCGGTAACACTAAATTGCCAACTAAATAATTCTTGTATCCGGGCGTGACTCACATGAAATACTAGATATTGAGCCCCCGTGCTGACTGCGGTCCGAATATTTTCTCGATAACGCTGTAACCAAGCTTCACGTGTTAATCCCCCATAACAGGCTACAATATTTTCTTCACTGCCAAACTGCTTTAATAATTCACCCTCGTTGCCACGCCAAAAATCTAGCCAGGACGGCCAAAAACGCAAATGTACCCCTTTCACAATATTCCTTGGAAATAATCTTTCATCCCAATTTTCACAAAACATGATCTCTAGACCATCTATATTATGGTGTTTTAGAAAGTTTTTTAATACCATGGGACTATTGTTAATAAGTTCGATATCAGATGAATAACTTGATAGATTAACGAGTTGTAACATATTTTAAAATCCTTTTTATTGTTAAGTCCACGAGAACCTAACGCTTTTTATTTTACGGAAAGAAGGAAGCCCGTAGTTAGCTCCCTTCCTATCTCTATTCAATGATTTCCAACCTCGGGAATGTACATCCTTATCATAACTGACTCACTATCAAACACCCTAATCAATGACTGGAATAACAGGTCTATCTTTTCCTCTTTCACTTTTGTTATACTTGCCGTCAATGACGTCTTTTACATGTTGTACATAAATATCTTGAATTCCTACATTTTCACCAAGTCCGTGAATATATGTTTCTACCGTAAATCCGGCTTGAATAAGCTGTGATTTAAATGATGCTTTATCATCGCTAACCATATCCTTATTGGCATGATCACCAGCAACTAGCATAAAGGGCATTAATGTTACTTTCTTGATTTTGTTTTCTTTCAGCTTTAAAATAAGATTTTTCACCGTGGGGTATCCTTCAACGGTGAAGACAAATACATTGGAAACTCCCGCATCTTGTAATTTCATTTGTAATGCCGCATAAGCAGTATTTGATGGGTTTACACCACCATGACCCATTAAGGCCACAGCATCATGCTTGCCTAATTTCGGTAATTGGGTTTGCATTGCTGTAATGGCAATTAAATAATCATCTGGTTTTTCTGTTTGCCCTGTATAATATAGAACCGGACGACCAACAGATATTTGAGTAAAGGATTTATTTTTTGCATAGTTTTCAACCACATGGGTTAATTTCTCGTATTCGTCACCGGCTTCCATATGCAAGGGTTGAACAATAACGTTTGTATACCCTTCCGCTTTTAACTTGTCCAGTGCCTGTTTTTCCGTATCCATTTGTATATTATCACGATCGGCTAACTTTTTGATAATAATACGGGAAGTGAAGGCGCTACGCACGTCATAATCAGGAAAAGCCGCCTGGATTTTATGTTCCACTGCCTCAGTCGTTACTTTACGCGTATCTGCATAAGTAGTGCCAAAGCTGACAACTAAAATAGCCTTTTTAGTTTCTGGCAGATCGGCAGCACTAGCCTCTTGCTTTAGCGTAAATCCCCCAACCATTGTGACTGCTAACAATAAAATCCCTAGTACCCATGTAATTTTTTTCATAAATACATACCCAACCTTTCTTTTTTATAATCGTACATTCCAGTCAGATAAGAAAAAACTTGGTTTCGACCAAGTGCTCAGACGACGGTCGAAGCCTTAGTTGTTCTTACTTGTAATCAAAAAAGTGTTATACTTTCTGATTACGAAATAAAAACTCCCGACCATTCAGTCGGGAGAAGAAAATTAAGAACATCACTGTCATATTAATAAAACATATAACAGTTCAAGTGCACTTAATCCCCTCCCTATCGCTCGTAGGTAAAACGGTGATTGTCAAATAGGCAGTTCTCCTGACTCTGGATCATGGCTTGCCCAAACCTTCCCAAGACTAACGCCTCAGTGGTATATTTTGGGTTTGCTCCTCATTACAGTGGCGGGACCGCAACCGTTTTTCACGGTTTTCCCTATTAAGCCCCGAAGGGCACCTATCTCAATACTATTTAATTGTCGGCAATAAAACATTGTTCCATATTTCACATCTATAATAACATGTTCATAAAATCGTGTCAAATTTCAAGTTGTTTTATGATCTTTGTTATCATCTGAACTCGATTAAATGGTGTAATAAAATAAAACCCTTGCACATGATTTTTCATTTTTTTGCCAATTTCTACTGCGATTTCAATTCCTAGTACCTCGGCGGCTTCTTTGTCCATATTTTTATCAAATTTGTTGATCATGTCTTCTGGTATACGTATGCCTGCCACCTCATTATTCAGGAAATGAGCGTTACGATAACTGACCAAGGGCATAATGCCCCCTAATATTTTAGTGTTTTCATTGTGCTTGATTTGTGGCAATAAGCTGATGACATGATCGTCAAATATAGGCTGAGTCAGAAAGAAGCTGGCACCCATCTCTATTTTTTTAAACATTCTTATGAGTTCAACAACAGGATTAAGTCCATTCAGATTCAGGGCCCCCCCAATATGAATGGGTTGACTGGCAAAAACTTCTTTATTCATTGTCGTAATGAGTTCCATCAATTTGAAAGAATTAAGGTCGAACACACTTTTTATATTATTCTTATCAGACATAGCAATGGGATCACCGGTTACAGCCAGTATATTTCTAATATTTTCAGCATAACCAGCCAGTAAAGCTGACTTAAGAGCATTTACATTTTTATCACGGCAACAAACATGGGGGACAACCTCAATTCCAACTTCTCGTTTAATTTTCGCAGCAATCATAATGGAGTCGACCCGCGCTCTTCCCATGGGAGAATCGGCAATGGTGATCACATCCACACCAGACTCTTTGCAAATCCAAGCATTCTCCAACATTAAGCCCACATCTGCATTAAAGGGTGGATCTAATTCTACGGCAATAACGAATTGATTATCCTTAACTTTTTCAGAAAATCCTTTTGCCCTATTTATTTCTAAAGAGACTGGGAACTTTTCTGCTTGTTGCTGGTGTGGCACCGATCTTTCCCAGCTACCATGCATCAATTCTGTCATTTTTTTGATATGCAGGGGGGTCGTACCACAACATCCGCCTAAGATTTTTACTCCTAACTGGCTAATTTCCTTCATTTTTTCAGCAAAATAAGCCGGATTCTGAATAAATACCGTGCGCTCATGTATAATTTCTGGATATCCTGCATTCGGAGCTACAGCGACAATATCATCTCCAATATTAATTTTCTGTAAGGAATTATATAAATGAGTCGGCCCAATACCACAATTAAAGCCATAGGCATCAATATTTTTGTTGTTTTTCATCTCAGCAACGATATGCTCATTACTGATTCCTTTTCTCGTAAACCCTTCCGGCGTGGTTGCAAACTGAGTTAAAATAAAAATATCAGGTTCTTTTTTCTTCATATAGGCACTGATTTCTAAAAGATTCCCAATATCACTAAAGGTTTCAAAAATGAATATTTTAATGCCCCGCCCAAGAAAGGTATCCACGATAAACTTGTATTCGTCCATAATCCCATCCTGATCACCATGTATGTTATCTGTTTGCTCTGGGATAGGTCCAATACTGGCAGCCACGAATATTTTTTTATCTTCCACAACGCTATTGGCGATATCCACTCCCGCAACAATTATTTTTTTCACTTCTGATCGTGGAATATCCAAAGCAAAAGAATTTGCCGAAAAAGTATTGGTTTTTATCAGTTTTGCACCGGCGGCAATATATTCTTGGTGGATCCTTTCTATGATTGGTCGATCACTAATATTTGCAAACTCAGGAAGAACATTATAGTTATCAGTCATTTGAGCGTAATACGTTCCCATGGCACCATCAGTAATCAGGATATTATTCCGAAGATATTCTCTAATCATTATCATGTAACTCCACCCTTTAAAAATAAAAATAAGGCAAAGACAAAACAATACTGTTTTGTCTTTACCACGATTATAGCATAGAGATATCATCCTCGCAAAAATAAAGAAAACTTGGCTTCGGCCAAGCCTCAGCGCAGGCTGAAGCCTTAGTTGCCCTTACTTGTAATCAAGAAAGTGATATACTTTCTGATTACGTAAGAAAAGACTTGGCTTCGACCAAGTCCTCAGACGCAGGTAGGAGCCTTAGTCGTTCTTACTTGGAACCTTAGAAAGTGTTATGCTTTCTGATTTTCCAATATTTTTTCACCCTTGAGCCGCCGAAAATGCTGATGGCAAAGCCATGTTAATCATCCTTGATAATTCCTTTTTACTCGCCATCGATAGTAATATATCCACAATGTCCGGATCAAACTGACTACCCCGACAACGCTGCATCTCAGCCAGCGCCTGATGAGGGCTGAGGGCTGAACGATAGGTTCTGATGGTGTTCATGGCATCAAAGGCATCAGCCACAGCCACGATTCTAGCTCCTAAAGAAATCTCGTGCCCACATAAGCCATCAGGATAGCCCTTACCGTCGAAGCGTTCATGATGATGACGTACAATGCCCTCAATTGAGCGTAACGCCTTAACTTTATTCACAATTTCGCTTCCAATGTTTGGGTGTTGACGCATGATAGCAAATTCCCCTTCCGTCAACTTCCCAGGTTTATTAAGAATGGCATCAGGGATACCGATTTTGCCAATATCGTGAAGGTGTCCCCCAATATGAATCATTTCTTGTTCCATCACAGATAGGCCCATGCCTTTTGCTAACCCTAAGGAAAGTTCAGCCACTCTGCTAGAATGCCCGCATGTATAGGTGCTCTTAGCTTCCAACGTAGTCGCCAAAGCATCGACAATCTCATGTAGATCTTCCAACGTAATCAAATTCAGCAACGCAAAACATCCTTTCTAGCAGTTCAGCTTGTTACTTTGGTCTGTATTCTAATCGGTGCCCTTTTAATCTATACCACGAAAGATGAAGATTTTTCCCCTTTCTTACCACATCCATTTCTCCAAAGAGTAACTAATTAAGCGCCTTGCATCTATCCTTTTCTTCTTAATCTTCGTTAATATGATACTGATTATCATTTGCAATGATACAATATATAACTTCTATTTGTCAAGATGTAGTTACTCTTCCAACGCCGTCTTACTGCCTAGCTTTAGCTGGACACCAGGATTACACCCCCAATAAACTGACAGTAATAAGCTGATTAAAATAATCAATGCCCCCAACATATAGGGTAAATCAATATTCATATCAAACAAAACACCAGCCATAGCGGGTCCCATAATATTTCCTAGCCCCATATAAGCATTATTCAGGCCTGCCACAACGGCAGCTGCCGCATAAAAGGGAACGCGTAAACCATACTCTGTAAGAAAACCACCGATGCCGGGTCCGATGACAAAACCAAGTGACATGGCGGCACCTAAGCGACTAAGACCTTTGCCACGATTTTCATCAGTCGTAATGTCTGCCACTGCGGCCATAATTGGGGCAATCATAAAGGATATTTATACCTTTTGGCATCAAAAAAACAGTTTGGAAAGCATTGACAATGCTTTTTTTATTAGGTATAATCGGCTTACTGTTTATTGATAACGGATATCATTATCAGTAAATATTCGCCATGCTTTCCCCACATCAGGTGGAACACTCTGGTATTTATATATAAACATAAAGGGAGATTTTGATGAATAAATCACAAAAGCAATTATTGTGTTCACTGTTAGGAAGCGCTCTATTATTAACGGCACCAGGGGTAGCGTCAGCAGAGGAAAATTTTAATTTTGATGAATACATTGTGACTGCCAACCGTATGCCGGTGAAACTGTCAGAGGTTGCAGCCAATGTCACGGTCATCACCCACGAAGAAATTGAAAGAGGCGGCTTCACTAGCGTGCCTGACATTCTAAGTAAAAGTAATGTTGACCTAGAGGCAACTAGCAGCAGTACCATCCCTGTCCTAAATGGAGATGATCGTGTACTGGTCCTCGTCGATGGTCGCAGAGTGAGCTGGGATGCCTTAGTCGTGAGTGGCAACAGCCATGCTGGAACAAATCTTGATCTCTTATCGGTAAAAAATATTGAACGGATTGAAATTGTCCGTGGTCCTGCTTCTTCTCTCTATGGCAGTGACGCTGTCGGCGGTATTATTAATATTATTACTCGTAAAGCAAAAACTGCTAGTACTTCTATTTCATCAGAATCCGGTAGTTGGGGCCTACAGAATTTCAGTCTAAGTACTGAAGGCCACGAAAATGGTATTGGCTATTTGATCACAGCCGAAACAAAAAAGCGCAATGATTTTTCATATAAAAATGCCACAACTGGGAAAACAGAAACTAAACAAGATAGTCAACTTGACCAAAAATTTATGACACTAAAGTTGGATAAAGATTTAAAAAAGGGAGCGTCTCTTTCATTGCAAGTTGAGCATGGTGATGATGAATCTGGCTTTGGTGGAACTTCTGCATATCCATATCCCGGTGGCTACCGCAAGGTCGTGGATAATAATGTTGCACTCACCTATCATTGGGGACAGGACAAGGGAGCAGAAAACTTCTTGCGCGTTTACCGCAACGCCTCCAATCAACAATACTTTAATTCTTTATCCTCTGTCGCTGATCTTACTTCTAACGGCTTTAATTGGCAACAAAACTGGAAACTGAGTACAGGACATACCTTAACTGGTGGTGTGGACTGGCGCGAAGATCATATGGATGACAAAGCGTCCATTGATCAAGGCTTTACAACGAAAGCACTCTTTGTGGAAAATCGTTGGCAGTTAGCCAATAAATTTTCGGTGACTGTAGGGACGCGTTATGACGACCACAGTATTGTAGGCGGTAATACGACCTCACGTGTCACCGTAAATAAAGAACTAAATACGACTACCAATGTTTATGCTTCATTCGGACAATATGTGAAGAACCCTACTATCGCAGAACTATTTAGCAATACTGCATGGTGGGTTGGCAATCCAAATCTTAAATCAGAAGAAGGAAATACGGCGACCTTAGGTCTCAATACTAAGCTAAAAGATGGTACAAAACTGCAGGCCAGTATCTACAGTAGTCGTCTCAAAAATGCTCTTGAATGGGAGAACGGATATACTTCAGGTTCTGCCTACATCCCTGGCTACTACTATAATATTAGCAATGAAAAGCGGCAGGGATTAGACTTAAATCTAACACGTCAATTATCACCCCAGTGGAACGTAGGAGTGGGGTATGCTTATGCGAACATTGAAATTAAAGATGGTACTACATCCGCTGATTATGTGCCTTATACCAGCAATACCCAACCAAATGGTTATCGTTTAAACGTCCAGTATGAGCAAGCCAAGTGGGATGCTGGTCTTACATTACGGAGTGCAACGGGACGTAGTCTAGAGAAATTCACCTCTAAATCCTATGTAACCCTTGACATGATTGCCAGTTATAAAATCACTACTAACACCCGGGTATACCTCAAAGGCTATAATTTGACAAACGAAGCTTATGAACTCAGTGCGAGCTATTATGGTGGCACCTATCCTATGCCAGGACGACACTTTTACCTTGGCATCGAACACCGTATGTAAACCAAATACGCCAAAGTGGTTGAAGTCTTATACTTTCTGATTCCGCTAAAAATTAGAGGAGGTTTTTCAACAATGGATTTTTTAGTACAATGTTTAAGTTTATTTCATAAGGGTGGTCCAGTCATGTACCTCCTTATCCTATGTTCACTGGTTGTAATAGCCCTCGCCACAGAACGATTTTTATACTATCGGGCTGTTTCTACAGATACCCAAGGCTTTATTGGAAAATTGCAGCCCCTATTAGAAAAGCAAAAGGTTACTGAAGCAATGCAATTGTGTGAACAAAAACCAAAAGTTCTGAATCAAATAGCACTAGAAGGATTACGTGCCTACCAACGAGGTAGCAGTGTTGAACATGCTCTAGAAAGTGCTACCCAACTATCGGCAGCCCACTTGCGGGAATTTCTCAATTATCTGAGCGCCATTGTTACCCTTTCTCCTTTATTTGGTCTACTGGGAACGGTCATTGGTATGATTAACTCGTTTAGCGTTTTTAATGTGCAAGCCGGACAGCCCATGGCCATTACTAGGTGGTGTGGGGGAAGCACTGATCGCAACAGCCACAGGGCTCTGCGTCGCCGTGATGGCACTGGTTTCTCATACTTATTTTTGTCAGCGTCTGGATAAATTTGTTACGGACATGGAACAAGTAAACGCCGTAATGATCAATTACTTACCAACAAAAAAAGCCGTACGGAGAGAACATCATGAAATTGCGTAGCTTACGAATCGAAAGTCAACCAGAATTGATGATTATCCCCATGATTGATATTATTTTCTTCTTGTTGGTTTTCTTCATGATCAGTACCTTGTCCATGGTGGAGCAGCATACCATCCCTGTTAATTTGCCCCAAGCATCAGCAGCCCCCCAAGATATCCCCCATACCATTAACGTCACCGTAACCCCCGATGGAAATATCATGTTTGACCAAGAAGAAATCCCCTTATCCCTTCTGGCGAAACGGGTTGGTATTGAACTCATCAAGCAACCCGATAATGTGTTTGTCCTGCGGGCTGATAAACAGGTTGAATATGGTAAGGTCATTACTGTACTGGATGAACTAAAACTAGCAGGTGCACGTCGGGTGTCGGTGGCTACTGAATCGAAAGGGAGGTAAAACACATGGCATATAACATACGCTGGCGTAGAGCCATACTGGTATCAGTTTTTTGTCACGTTTTCATCGTTGCCGGTGCCGGTTATCTATCAGCCCAATTGCTTATCATGCCAGCCGTCCAAGAACAATATATAGAACTAGAGCTCAGCAATGAATTCCCAGCGCCCCAATTGCCAGATCATAACCAGAGTCCAGTGTCAACCTCACCAACTACAGCTGCTGAGCCAACCCTAGCGCCCGAAAAAATGAAACAGGATTCTAATATTACCCCCTCGCCAGTCACGACTACCCAATCAGTGGTATCAACGGGGGAACTGGCTGTGGCGAATACCACGAGTAGTAATGAAACAACCGTAGGTTCTGCTGAGTCGATTAGCAAGGGAGATCCCACGAGTCATGCGGGCACCAGCGGCAAACTCAGTAGTATAATACCACCCAGTATTTTATCGAAAGTCGCTCCCTCTTATCCCGAATCCGCCCGCCAAGGGGGCATCGAAGGCACCGTCGTCCTTAAAATACAAATCTTAGAAAATGGTCGCGCCGATACGATCTCACTCTCCCGTTCTTCGGGAAGTGAAGTATTGGATGATGCCGCTATTGCTACCATAAAGCAATGGCGTTTTATTCCTGCCAAAGACCGTAATGGTCAGGCCATTTCCTGTTATACGACAATCCCAATATCCTTCCGGTTACACCAATGAGGAGATTGATAGATATATGACACCAATAGAATTAGGAACGCCCTTTCACTATGACACCATTATCAAAAAAAGACGGATTTTTCTCATGTTGGTGACAGGTCTAAGTATCACCGTCCTTATATCCATGTTACTCGCGGTGTGCTTAGGAACAGTACAAATCTCCCCAAATGAATCCTATCGTATTATACTGTATAAAATGTTTACCCTAAACCTTGGGGATATTATCAGTCAAGCATCCCCTTCTCATATGGATATTATCTGGCAAATCCGTTTCCCCCGTGTGCTCATGTCGGCCATCGTCGGCGCAGGCCTCGCCATGTGTGGCACGGTAATGCAAGCCGCTGTGCAAAATCCCTTAGCTGAGCCTTCAATATTAGGCATCTCCGCCGGTGCTGTTCTCGGCGCAACCTTTTCCATCCTAATCGGTGGTTCAGCTCACGCTTTTTTCGGCCTGGGAACTGCCTTTTGGGCTTTTGCCGGAGCATTAGCAGCCTCCGTATTTGTTTTACTCTTATCCGGCATTGGTAGCCAAATGTCCACCGTGAAAATGATCTTAGCGGGCGCCATCGCCAGTGCCCTCTTCATCGCCATCGCTAACTGTATTGTATATATGTCCAACGATGCCGAAGGTATGCGAACTGTCACTTTTTGGACCATGGGTTCCTTAGCGGGCGCAAAATGGGAAACATTAGCCTTGCCAATCATTGGCATTACTTTGTCCTGTATCTTTTTTCTCTTTCAACCACGGATTCTTAATGCCCTACTCCTTGGCGAAGAAACTGCCATTACCCTAGGTGTGGATTTGATCAAAGTACGGCGATTGTATATGCTCATTACGGCTCTCGTTACGGGGATTATTGTTTCAGCGTGTGGCATCTTTGGCTTTGTCGGACTGATTATTCCTCATATTGTGCGAGGTATGGTTGGCTCCGACCACAAACGATTACTACCTGTCGTCATTCTTGTGGGGGCAATTTTTTTGATTTGGGCTGACGTCCTCACCCGTATTATCTTAAAAAGCGGAGAATTACCAATCGGTATTATCACATCCCTGATTGGGACCCCTTTTTTCATGTGTATTTTGTTTAAACAATCTTTTGGCTTTGAAAGCAAATAGGAGGAACAACATGGACCTTACACTTCGAAATATTAATGTGGAACTTGGGCAAAAAAAAATCGTCGAAGAAGTGTCCTTAGATGTAGGAAAAGGTGATTTTGTCGGAATTATTGGGCCCAATGGCAGTGGTAAGTCCACACTCCTCCGTACAATCTATCGCATCACCAAACCAAGTAGCGGTAGTATCCTCCTCGATGGCAAGGATCTAAAGAATATCAAGTTATCAGAATCCGCAAAAAAAATGGGTGTTGTCGGTCAGTTTAATACGATGAATTTTGACTTTACGGTTTTTGAACTAGTTTTGATGGGACGTACGCCTCACAAAAATATCCTGGGCGCTGATGCCCCTCAGGATTATGACATCACGCTGGAAGCACTTAAGAAAGTGGGTATGGAAAACTACGCCCAGCGCAGTTTTTCCACATTATCAGGTGGGGAAAAGCAACGCATTATCTTGGCTCGGGCTTTGGCCCAGCAGCCACAGCTCTTAATCTTAGATGAACCGACAAATCATTTGGATATTAAATATCAGTTACAACTACTTTCCATTGTAAAATCACTGGATATTGGGGTGCTGGCGGCTTTACATGACCTTAGCCTCGCGGCTATGTACTGCACCAAATTATATGTCCTTAAAGATGGGAAGGTCGTGGTGAGTGGTCCACCAAATACTATCCTCACGCCGAAGCTGGTGCGTGATGTCTATGAAATTGACTGCGCTATTAAAGAAGATCCCCATACTGGTTATTTAAGTATAACTTATTTCCCCGAGTGTCAGCATGCATAATCATGATACAAGGAGAATTCACAATGAATAAGAATCAGCGCAATTATTTGTATTGCATGTTGTGGCTTGTATTGGTTTTGCCACTGGCGGCTTGTGGTCAAACACCAACGACGGTTGCTCTATCCCACGCATCAGCCCCCCAAGCTACTACATCAACCTACCCCGTTACCATTAAAAATTACGATACTATGGAAAATCCAGTATCCTATTCTTATGAAAAAGCACCTGCCCGCGTTGTGATCACACACCCTGGTGCGACAGAACTTTTCCTAGAACTGGGACTGGAAGATCGTATCCTCTCTACCGTGTCACCCTATGGCGCTCCTCTGCCTCACTTAGCGGAAAAATACGCCAAGCTAACCATCATGACAGCCCAGTTTACACCTTCCCAAGAAGAACTGCTAGAAATGCAACCTGATCTCATTATTGGTTGGGCTTATCATTTTAGCCCCAATGAACTTGGTGATGTGAAGTCTTGGCAGCAACGCGGCATTGGAACCTATATAATGCCTAGTACATTGAAAAAAAATGCACCCACTCTAGATAATACCATCTATGCCTGCATCACTGATCTTGGCGAAATATTTGGTATCCAAGATAAAACGTCTCTCTATATTGAAAACTATAAGAAACGTGTGGCGATGATTGAAGAAAAAGTCAGGGCTATTCAACAACCGAAATCTGTCATTATCTTACAAGACTACAATAATGGGACCTTTTCCCTCTATGATAGCCACTATTTAATCAACACGATTGTGGCCATGGCCGGCGGGAAAAACCTTTGCTCAGACCAAGCCTCCTTCGTTGGGGCAGAAAAAGTGTTATCCTTTGACCCTGATTACATTATATATGTATCCTCCAATCGAAATAATAGCACCATGGACTTAACGGATGAAGAAGCCACTTTCCAATTGAAAGGAATTAAAGAGTTGCAAAGCATGAGAGCCATCCGGGAAAAAAAGATCATCAATCTCCCCTTCTTTACCGTCAACAATGGAGGGATACGCACCATTGACACCCTCGATAAAATCGCTAGACATCTCTATCCTGAGGAATTTCAAGATAACACTCAGGGTTAAGCTAATCATAAATATCAGCCAACTACGCCTAATGCGTAGTTTTCATGAATTAATAACAAGGGCTGTATTGAAATATAAATTTCAATACAGCCCTTTCCAAATTATAATGAATGTATGCTTTCTCATTCCATAAACAAACACTACCGTGTTTTCAAACTACTTATATTGCCAGTAACATATTTTTCTTTCTAGATAATCAATTGTGCCGAATATCATTAAACCGATGCTACTTAACACCACAATGCCCGAATACATTTCTAAATAATTTACCCGCATCCATGCATCCATAATAAAATAACCCATCCCATACTGAGTGCCAAAGGTTTCCGTAAAAAACAATACGGATATGGCCGTCGCCATAGCAACCCGTAAAGAGGTCAGAATTTTCGGCAAAGAGGCAGGGATCAGAATTTCCCGGAAAATATCCATTAAACCAGCCCCTAGAGAATATAAGGGATAATATGTTTCCTTCGGAATACTTTTCACCTCATCCCTGACGGCTACGATAACTTGAAAAACAATGATCAGAAAAATCATGAGGATTTTTGATACTTCTCCTAAGCCAAACAGTAACATCATAACTGGTAATAAGGCTATTTTAGGAATAGGATAGGTTAAATATACAATCGGCGATAAGGCCTGATCACATTTTGAGAAGTAACCCATACAGTAACCAATGGGAATACCCACAATCACCGCCAGTCCTCCTCCTGCCAAGATGCGCCACAAGCTATAAATACTATGAATGGCGATTGTTGAAACGAAAATATTATATAAATTAACCATCACCAACCATGGTGACGGAATAATCGGCAACTTTACCCAACTGGCAACAATACCCCATAAAGCTAACACCACGACTATACCGTAAATATACCAGAATCTTGTTCGTATTTTTTCCATTTTGACCAATCCTCTTTTATCATTTTTCGTAATGTAAGGCATAGTTGAAAGAAGTCTTGATGATTTCGAATATCTTCTACACCAAACAGAGGATTATCAATGACCGTGCTAACCGTTCCGGGAAAAGCAGACATAATCACAATCTTCCGCCCCAAATATACGGCCTCTTCCACATGATGGGTGACGAGAATCGTTGAAATCGAATATTTTCTCCACACCTGTAAAAATATGTTTTGTATTTCCTCCCGCGTCATGGCATCTAAGGCCGAGAAGGGCTCGTCCATCAAGAGCAGATCTGGTTTTAAAAGGAAGGAACGAGCCAACGAAACTCGTTGCTGTTGCCCCCCGCTTAACTCCCCAGGAAATCGTTTTTCTAGTCCCCTCAATCCTAGTTGTTGAAGAAGAAGAGTGAGATCTTCCTCGTACTCACTATGGTGTTTATGCTTAATTTTCACACCAAGACGAATGTTCTCATAGACATTTTTCCATGGTAAGAGACCATAATTCTGGGGAATGAAGCCAATTTTTTGTTTATGGGGCATAAATAATTCTCCATTAATTTCAACAGATCCCGTAAACTTCTTAATAATTCCCGCTAGTACTTTCAAGAGCGTTGACTTTCCGCAGCCCGAAGGACCTATAATGGCGCAAGTTTCTCCTAGAGAAAACTCAATGTCCATATTTTGTAAAGCATCATGATAATCTCCCCTGGACTCATAGGTAACACTCAAATTTTTGACTTTAATCATAACCCACTACCTCACAAACCGATCATCAACCAGGTCTTTATAAGAATAACTCTTTGGAATTAAATTTCTTGCCTGAAGCCATACCATAACATCCTCAATGTCTTTGGGATTAGGTGCGATGGGCTTCTTATAGTGTGGCAGGATAAGAGTCCCTTTAACTTCCTTGGGAAAAGCACTCTTTTCAATCAACATATCAATATAATTTTCCATAGGTTCCTGTGCTAAGTAATCTACAGCTTTGTTATAAGCCCTGTACATGGCCTGAATTTCCTGTTCCTTCTCATTGACAGCCTTACCAGTGAATAGCAGAACCCCAGGATTGATGCCTAGCTTGTCCGAGCTATTTATTATCTTCCCACCATTTTTTACAGCGATGGTTGCCAGAGGTTCTGGCAAGGTGGCGGCAGCGATCTTGCCATTTTGCAACATTTCTAACCGTGTAGGGATCTGGGGAATGATAATTTTATTAATATCCCCAGAAGTGAGTCCTCCCTCTACCACGATCTTATCGGTTACATATTCAATAATGGTATTTTTAGAAATGCCTACATCCTTATTCTTCAAATCCCCGATTGACATGGCCGCTTCATCTTTGTTCACGACCAACTTATAACTACCCGTTGTTAATGAAGTAATGACCGTATCAAACCCTCCTGCCTTAGCAAAGGTTTCTGACAGCATATCCGATACTTCCCCATCTAGATTGCCACTTTGCATGGCACTATCTCGATCCATGGCACTTTTAAATGATTTTAAGGTTACGGTCAGGCCCTCATCTTTAAAATATCCTTTCTCTTGAGCAATGATAAACGGGATGGAATCTACATCAGGCATAAGCCCGATGGTAATATTTTGTAATTTCTTAGTCTGTTGTTTAGCATCTTCATTTTTATTGCTAGAACATCCTCCCAATACAAATAGCATGATACCAATCAATAGTACAGCACTAATTTTTTTCATTTTTACAGCCCTCATTTCTTTACAGATGATTTACCTACGATGTTTATTCCACTCACATCATATTGTACCAAAATTTATAAGGAGTGTCTCCCTTTTGAATTCAAATCATATCCATTGTCTAACTGATGAAAGGTTTCTTTTGGATAGGTTCTCGTCCACGGGCCTTTTTTCGAAGAATCTATAACCTGATGGTTCGGAGGAAGTAAAGCATGCAAATAACGCCTGACAAAGCTCGCCTTAATAGATATAGCCATAACACTTTTATTGTAAGTGTTATGGCTATTGTGTGTATATACCCTATTATTTAGTTACCATTTGAGATAAATTTATGGCTGCATTTGCTACATCATCTGAAGCTTTATCAATTTCTTCGGATGTCTGCGCCAGATCGGATACTGCCAAATTGATACTGTCTACATGAGTATAATTAGTCGCGATAAACTGAGCAATTAATGTCATGCGTTCAGAACTATCTGTAACTGAGTCTCCTAATTTTTCCATGGTAACGGCTTGATTTGCCATACTCGTAACAACTTCACCAGTAGATTCATTGTTTTTTCTAATTAACTCACCAACCTGATTGGCGGCCGATCGACTCTGTTCCGCTAGTTTACGGACTTCATCGGCTACCACTGCAAATCCTCGACCAGCTTCCCCAGCACGTGCTGCTTCAATCGCAGCATTTAAGGCGAGTAAATTAGTTTGATCGGCAATACCCGTAATTGTTTGAATAATATTTGCCATAGACTTAGAAGCACCATTTAATAATTCTACTTTCTTTTGAACTTCTAAATTTAAGTCAATCATTTCTGCCAACTGTATATAGGTATCTTTGATGACCTTTTCACCATCTTTTGCTGTTACCTGGGCATAATTGGCTTCCGTTTTGACCATTTCCGAGGCATCCCGAATTTTATATACTGTTTGCGCCATTTGAGATGCAGAAGCATTGGTTTCTTCTGCCGCCGCCGCAAGGGTCTGAGAAGCATCCTGCACACTTGCAAAAATCATTTTTTGTTCGTTTAAAAGTTTTTCTTCTACCTGAATTTTTTCATTAAGACTAGCCGTACAAGAATTAATAAAAGCTTGATTCACTTCTGCTTGAATGAGTTGGCAGACTTGATCAAAAGCTTGTAGTACTTTTCGCATATAGGGTGTATCTGATTCATAAGCCAGTACAACAAATGGTATAATACTACGTTTAAGGGCACCAAATGCCAATATAAACCACTCTGCAGGTAAATTAATCTTATGATGTATGGCACCAATATGTTGTATCCGACTAATGTACTGAGGAGTAATATCTGTCGCATATAAAGTATTTAAAAATTGGAGAAATGTTTTTTTCAATTGGTCAATTGTTGATTTCTTTTTAATAAAAGCTTTTACTTCTGGTACTTTAGTAATACTTTGATAAAAGATATCAGTAATTTGATTTTGATTTTCTTCGATGATGGGACGAAGAGCATTTAAATATCCTATGGATTCACTATCTAATGATAAAAAATCCCTTGCAACTTGATTATTGGCAGAGTAAGATCCTAAAACCGTTACAAATTTTTTCTTTCTCCCAAACATGGTAATTACCTCCTCGAATTTAACTAGGCATCTTTTTATAAAACATTTTTTTAGTAAGCCACAAATAAATCTCTTTACAAAAAATCACGGGATTAAATTACTGCATACCAACATTTTCGACATAATAATACCAAATTTTACATCTTCATTATTAACGACTTCGTTGGAAATTCATTATATCCTTTATTTTAAGAAATTTCATTAAAGTATTGACATTATATTTCTAATTGTGTACAATTTAATTGAAAGCAATCGGATGTCATCTTATAACATGGGGAGGTTTATCATGAGTATTTATCAATTCTCAGTGACTACAGTAAACGGGGAGCAACAGTCCTTGTCTAACTATAAAGATAAAGTTTTACTGATCGTCAACACCGCTAGTAAGTGTGGCTTTACATCTCAATACCAAGGGCTACAACAGCTCTATGAAAAATATGGAAAAGATAAATTCACCGTATTAGCCTTTCCCTGCAATCAATTTTTGAACCAAGAACCTGGCAGTAATGCAGAAATTATAACTTTTTGTCAGATTAATTTCGGTGTAACCTTCCCTGTTTTTGCTAAAATTGATGTCAAAGGTCCTAATTCTGATCCCTTATTCACCTATCTCACCGAAAAAGCCCCTAGTTTACTGGGCAATTCCGTCAAATGGAACTTCACTAAATTCTTAATTGATGGAAACGGTACTGTTTTTGATCGCTATGCCCCAACAACCTCACCAAATAAATTAACCGGTGATATTGAGAAACTAATTCTACAGGTAAACGATCATGGATAATGAAGATTATTTTAAATTAGATAACCAACTCTGTTTTGCCGTTTACGCCTGCTCCAAAGAAATCATCCGTCTTTATCGCCCGTTTCTTGATCAACTTGGCATTACCTATACCCAATATATTACTTTGTTAGTCTTATGGGAAACAGATCCTATTCCTCTGAAAGAATTGTGTAATCGTTTGTACCTAGACTCAGGCACCATGACACCGGTTATAAAAACAATGGAGAAAAACGGACTCCTTACCCGCAATCGTATGCTCAGTGACGAGCGTCAAATCAACATTTCCCTCACGGCGCAAGGACGTGAACTCAAAGAACAAGCAGCCACCATTCCTTTGCAAATGTTATGCCGCACACAGTTTTCCCCTGAGGAGGTCATTCCCCTCCGCGATACCTTGCAGCGTTTACTTAAGCAATTGCCGCAAGGATAATTTAATAAAGCAAAAATTTTTATACAGTAAAGTAGGTATGATCGTGAATAAAACAGAAAAAGAATTAGATTTACTCATTATCGGGGCTGGCCCCGCTGGTTTAACGGCAGGTCTCTATGCCGCACGGCTTAAGCTCAACACCTTGATTTTAGAAGATGAACTGGTGGGCGGCCAAATCAGAGATGCCTATGTAGTTGAGAATTACCCCGGATTCACTAGCATAGGCGGTAGTGACTTAACTGATAAAATGCGCGAGCAAAGTACATTGGCCGGCGCAGTGATTGATGAATATGATACAATCCTATCGGTGAAACTTACCAATGATGAAAAGGTCATCGAAACTGAACAGTACCTGTACAAACCAAAAGCTGTTATCATCGCATCAGGTGCTAAACGTCGGGAATTGCCCATTCCAGAAGAAAAGAAGTTTCATGGAAATGGCATCCATTACTGTGAACTATGTGATGGTCATCTATACGAAGGTAAACATATTGGTGTTATCGGCGGCGGAAGTTCTGCCGTGGGAGCGGCTGATTTTTTATCCAAGTACGCGGCGAAAGTCACTTTAATTCACCGTTCAGATAAGCTTCGCGCCGATAAAAAAAGTCAGGAAGATTTATTTGCTAATAAAAAAGTAGAAGTAGTATGGGACTCTGAAGTCAAACACGCCCTGGGCGATGACAAATTGACAGCTGTCCTGTTAGAAGATCCCCAGTCCAAGGAACATACTGAACTAAAATTAGATGGTATCTTTGTTTACATAGGTTCCATTCCACGAACGCAGATGTACAAGGATTATATTAATGTGGATGAATATGGAAACATCGTTGCTAGTGAAACTTGTGAAACCAATGTGCAGGGGGTTTTTGCCGCCGGTGATGTACGCCAGAAACTTTTTCGACAGTTGACAACAGCCGTCAGTGATGGAACGGTGTCCGCCTTAATGGCTGAACGATATATATTAAAAAGTAAAAAACAGACTAGTTCTGTGTAGGAGGAATTTTCATGGTAAAAGTATATTCAGTACCCACTTGCTCCTGGTGTCAAAAAACTAAGGCCTATCTCAAGTCGAAGGGCATTAGTTATGTAGATATTAATGTGGAGCAGGATCTAGAAGGTAGAAAACAATTGCTCTCTCTATCAAAGCAAGGCAGTGTACCTGTTGTGGATATCAACGGGAAGATCATTCTTGGTTTTGATCGACAAAAGATTGATGAATATTTATCCCTGTAAACAAGTATGAACAAGCATGTTATACAAAGCTACCTATAACCTACTTATTACAAAGGGCGCCTTGCTGCAAAGAATGTATCATTCTTTACTACAAAGCGCCCTTATTATTAGCTTATTGGCCGTCTAATGACATCAATAATCGTTCCATCCCGGTATTCAACAACACCAACAATTTCATCGCTGACCTCAATGGGTTCTGGCTTCCCACACAGGCCATACGCAATGTCTCTAAGTTCATGGATAGACATAATGGGTAGACCCGAGTTTTTCAGGTTATCTATTAGGTCGAGTCGCTTCGGATTAATCGCAATTCCTCGTTCCGTAACAATGGCATCAACAGTTTCACCAGGCGTTACTACCGTCTGCACTGCGTCTTTAACCATTGGTAAACGTCCACGCAGGAGTGGTGCTACCACAATCGTAAGTTTAGCACCCGCAGCAGTATCACAGTGACCGCCAGAAGCGCCCATAATAACGCCATTAGAGTCTGTAATAACATTAACATTAAAATCAACGTCAACTTCTGTCGCACTTAAGATAACGGCATCAAGGTTATTGACAATAGCGCCACTATTATGAGGATTGGCGTAATACGAAGCTGACATTTCCAAGTGATTACTATTCTTTTTAATGGAATCAATGGCTGGAATGTCAAAACTCTGTACATCAAACATCATTTTGAATAAGCCCTCTTCCATCATTTCAGCGAAAACACCTGTCATACCACCAACACCAAAACTACCCGTAATTCCACGCTCCATCATCTTGGTTTTGATAAAGCGGCCAACAGCCATGGAGGCACCACCACTCCCTAGTTGCATAGAAAAATCTTGCCGCAGGTAGCCAGAGTAATCCATTACATCGGCCGCATAGTTAGCAATCAGTAATTCTTTCGGATCCTTGGTATAACGAAGGGCACCGGAAGCAATTCCCTTAGGATCACCAATACTATCAACAACAACAATATAATCTACCTGGGTCTGGGGAATACTAATAGGAAACAGAGGATGAGGTAAGAGATTGTCAGTAATGGCCACCACTTGATCGGCATACGCCGCGTCTTGTATGGCATAACCAAGGGAGCCACAAGCTGACAAACCTTGAACCCCATTGATATTGCCATAAGTATCGCAGGCGGGAGCACCGAGAAAAGCCACATCAATGTGGATGGCGCCACTTTCAATGGCTGCCGCCCGACCACCATGTGAACGAATATGCAAGGGCTTTTTCAAATGTCCTTCTGTTAAAAAACGGCCCATTTTCCCCCGGGCACCACTGGTTTCAATGGCTGTAATAACGCCCTGTTCAATGTAAGGAATGAGAGCATCATTGACAGTATTAAGAGAACTTGGTGACAAAGTAATATCACGAATACCCTTTTTAGCAATGGCTTCAACAACACGATTGAGAATCTTATCTCCATTACGGAAATGGTGATGAAAAGAAATCGTCATACCATCCTTAAGCCCGACAGCATCAATGGCAACTTCAATGGATGCGAGCTGTTTGTCCCTTCGTGGCAGACAAGTGCTTAAGAAGGGTCCTGCAGTTCGGCCAACAGGTTGATAAGCAAAGGCACCGCCATAATTGGTCACCTTCCCTAGTCCTTTGATAAAATCAGGTATTTCTCTTCCGATGGAATTTTTCATTATTTTTTTCCTCCTTTGGTAGCCGTGGCTTTGGCATAAGCCAATACCCGTTCCGCCCGCGCTACAATCGGCAGATCAATCATTTTGCCATTTAGTGATATAACTCCTGATTTTTTCTCAAGGGCATCTTGATAAGCAGCCAGAACATTTTCAGCATAGTCTATTTCTTTATTCGTCGGTGCAAAAACATCATGAACGACAGTGACTTGACGTGGATTTACAACTGATTTACCATCAAAACCCATTTCTTTAACCAATTCAAGTTCTGCCCTTAACCCTTCTTCGTCATTAATATTAGAAAAAACCGTATCAATACACTGAACGCCAGCTTCCCGGGCTGCAAGAACCAACTGTCCTCTCGCTACAAATAACTCTCGTCCTAATTTGCTGCGAGTAGTTTTCAAATTGGCAGTAAAATCTTCCGCACCAATAGCCATGGCTACCATTCGCGGACTAGCCGATGCGATTTCATAGGCGAGCCTGAGTCCTTTTGGTGTCTCAACAGCAGCCATCATTTTAATAGATCCAGGAGTAAAGTTATTTTTATGCTCTGCTTCGCTAATAAAATCATCAATTTGACGAATTTCATCGGGTCCCTGACACATGGGTAGACGTATCAAGTCCGGTTTAGCAGGCAATAAACGTTTTAAATCATCCCAACCAAAAGGTGTGCTAATATGATTAATGCGCACAGCCACCTCAGTGCCGTAATTCATGCCCGAGATAGCCTCAAATACAAGATTTCTAGCCGAATCTTTTTCCGTAATAGCGACAGCATCCTCACAGTCTAAAATGATTGTATCAGCGCCATATAGGCCAGCATTTTGGAGCATCCCCGGATTGTTCCCAGGAATAAACATCATACTTCTTCTTAGCTTATCCATTTTATCACCCTCACTCCCCTGCTCGTTCTAAGGCTGTTATGACACGTGCCTTGATTGTACAATCTAGGGCACCCCGATCATTAGCATTGACTTGTACATCCTTTATGCCATGGTCAACAAGTATCTTAGTGATCAGATCTTTGATTTGTTTTCCATATTGTTGCATTGTGGGAGTCACTAGTTCCACTGTAATGCCTGTTCCAGCGTCTGCTGGAGCCAACATAATCAGAATATCCGATGATTCTACAGTTCCAGCTTGAGCTGATTTTAGTAACTGACTCATAAACATCCCTCCATTGTTGTTGTTGTATTATAATATAATCTTAACTATAGCTCTCTATAGCTCTCTTCATTAATATCAATTTTCTACCATACCTAAATTATAGCCAAAAGTTCATCATAATGAAAATATGAATTCCTGATTGCTGACGATCACATCTTTGGATATCACCTGAAAAGTCTAGACTAGCAGGACTTAAATACAGGAAAACCCCCATACTTTCACGAATAAAATTTATAGCAAACTTAGACGATACATTACAAGAGTGATATTCTTTCAACCTTTACTGTATTATTTGCAATTATGCTGATGATTGGGAGGCTTACTAATGGAAGACCGGGACTGGCTTATATTGCAAGTTCTTTACGAGCAAAAAAACATCACCAAAACCGCCCACATTTTATTCTTATCTCAGCCCGCACTGACGGCTCGTTTGCGACAAATAGAAGAAGAATTCGGCGCCAAGATTGTTTATCGCTGTAGCAAAGGTGTACATTTTACCACTCAAGGGGAGTATTTAGCTAAATCGGCCGGAGAAATGCTACTGAAAATACGTACTATTAAAGAACATGTCAGCAACATGGAAAAAGAGGTTACCGGAACATTAAGATTAGGGGCTTCAAATTTTTTCACAAAATATAAACTTCCCCCTTTGCTAAAATTATTTAGAAATCAATATCCCCAGGTTGAATTTAAAGTCACCACTGGTTGGAGCAAAGATGTATTTAATTCCCTTTATAATCAGGATATTCATGTGGGCTTTATTCGAGGAGATTATAGCTGGCAAGGTGAAAAGTATCTTTTGTCTGAAGAATCAATGTGTATCGCCTCAATCGACAAAATCGATATCAATGACCTACCTCATTTACCAATGATCGATTATCAAACAGATTCCTCCATAAAACCCTTAATTGATAATTGGTGGCGCGATACCTTTTCTGAGCCTCCATCAATTATCATGTCCGTTAATCAGCTAGATACCTGCAAAGAGATGGTTGTAAACGGGTTAGGATATGCCATTATTCCCCGAATCATCTTAAATGACATGGAAAATCTACATATCATTGATTTGACCGATAAAAACGGAAATCCTATAATCCGCCGAACGTGGATGATCTATCATCATGAATTATTAGAAATGAATATCATAAAGGTTTTTGTCGATTTTATAAAGACTCTAGATTTTCACAAATTTGTATAAGTTCACGATTGGCAAGGTAAGTAACAAGCATGTAATACTTTTTCTTGATCAATACCTATCGGACACTGAATTATCATTTTAAAAAGACCGTCAAAAAGCTTTTCTTTAGCTTTCTGACGGTCTCACTCATTTAAAATTGCCGATTATTTGGTCCTTGCCTCATAATATTTTTTCCCCATAACTTCCGCTTTAAGGATGGCTTGTTCAATCTTTATTATTAATTTTTCTTCATTGGGTTTGTCTAAACCGACGCGTTTCAAATCCACGCCTCTAGCGATGATTTTTATTTTTTCAGGTAAATTCTCCGTAATGCCAAACTGTTTCAGACTGATTGGCAATCCCAGTTCATGAATCTGGGCCACAAGTTTTTCCACTTGGGCATCGGGTTTATTTTCCAAAATCAACTGAACAATCTGTCCGTATATTACCCTTTCACCATGCAGACTATCACTAGCTTCTGGTAGCCTTACAAGGCTATGATCGATAGCGTGGGCATGAACAAAATTCAAAACCAAGTGTTCATCTTTGGCACTCCCCACCAAACCAGCCAGGAAAATGACAGCATCGATAATTTGTTTAACGGCTTTGGTAGCTTTTTCCCCACCCGCTTCCTTAATGGCTATAAGGGCATACTCCTCAATCACGTCCAAAATAAATTGTGCCGTATGCAGAGAGGAAAGTAAGGCAACATCATCATATCTTTCGTTAAGTTTTGGTGCATATTCATACCATTTTGCAATGGTATCACCAATACCAGCTTTTAAATAGCGAATGGGCGCGTTGGCAATAATATCAGGATCTGCTAATACCAGTACTGGGGATTTGGGCTGATGAGAAGCCCCCTTAACCGAACCATCTGCTTTGTAGAGTGTGGATAAGGCCGACCAGGCAGCACAAGTGCTCGCAATGGTTGGCACTGTGACGGCATCAATTTTTGCGTTATCAGCGACTGCTTTCGCAAGATCGATAGCTTTACCGCCACCAACCCCAATAATAAGATCGGCCTCAGCCTCTTGTGCATAAACTGTATATTCCTGGATTTCTTGTTCAGTAACCAATCCTGCGAACTCTTTTACAGTAAATTTGACATGATATTCTTCTAAACTTTTATACAATTGGTTTGCGACCACTGATAGGGCCGTTTTACCACCTATAATGAGGGCATTTTTACCATATTTAGCAATATGCAAACCTGCGGTTTTTAAGATCCCGACTTCATTGGAATAAAACTCCGGTATTTTAATTATAATCATTATAGACTCTCTCCTTTAAACTCTCTTACTTATTTTCTACAATACAACTTCTACATAACTTCTACTTTTTCCCGCCATTATCCTCTGCAGGATTACTTAACAAAATAACATTCCTCTGATTACGGCCTTGTAACGGCATGCAAGACCGGCTGACCATTCAAGACACGTAAAACCTCTTGGACTGCCGTAACACTACCCCTTGTAACAGCTTCTCTCGTATACGCTCCACAATGAGGCGTCACGATAACATTATCTAGGGTGAGCAGAGGATGATCCATCCTTGGAGGTTCTTGTGTTAACGTATCAGCACCATAACCTGCTAGTTTTCCAGCTTTTAAGACCTCATACAGAGCCTGCTCATCTATGAGCTCACCTCGGGCCGTATTTATGATAAAAGCTGTATCCTTCATCATTTCTAACGTTTGCCCATTAATCATGTTTTTCGTAGCAGGCGTAACAGGTAAATGTAATGTTAAGAAATCAGCTTTGCGTAGCACCTCTTCCATGGAAAGATACTGCACTTTATATTGCTGGCATAACTCTGGGCGTTGCTTTACATCAAAAGCCACAATTTCCATACCAAAGGCCTGAGCCCTCTTTATGACTTCACTGCCAATACTTCCTGTACCAATGACACCTAATACTTTACCGTATAATTCACAGCCTAAATTCCGTTTCCAACCACCGAGATGAATTTCTGCATTCTGGACTGGTATGGCTCTCGCCAAGGAAAGTAATAAACCAAATACTAATTCACAGACAGATATGGTATTTGTTTCTGGCGTAATGGTTACAGGTATACCAAATTTTTTAGCCGACTCCATATTTACTTTATTGTAGCCCACGCCATTTCTTGCGATTATTTCTAAGTCAGGGACTCCTGCGGCAATGACTTTATCAGTGATTTCATCCAAACCAGCGATCATTGCATTCATACCAGGAATGATGTCCAGCATTTCGGCTTCTGACCAGACACCATTTCCAATATGAATTATAATCTCATGCCCGGCAGCTTCCAATAGTGCCTTACTTTCTTTGTTCTCGGCAACTGAACGAGAGGTAATTAATACTTTGCCCATACTCATTGCCCTCCACCGTTTTTTTGTTCGCCATATGGATCATTTTTTCTGAAAAGCGGCAATATCCGTGAATTCTTGTTGTAAATTCCAGTAGATTCGATTATAGATATCATATATTTCTTGATAACATTTTGCTTCCTTCACGCGAGGGTTATACGTTTTTTCGATGGTTACAAAGTCCGCTGTGGAAGATATATCTTTTAATACACCTGCGGACACAAAACCTAATACGGCAGCACCAAAGGCCGCCCCTTCATTTACATTGGGCACATTCACAGCTTGATTAAAGGTATCGGCTAAAATTTGTAGCCATAAATCTGATCGAACAAAACTGCCACTAACCCTAATTTCGCGGGCAGGCCCCGTCACTTCTTGCAAGGAAAGCAGGATACTCTTCATCCGGTAACATACGCCTTCCATTGTCGCCCGAATCATATGTTTCTTATTGTGATTAAGGGTCAGACCAAATAACACGCCCCGGGCATCGGCATTCCAGTTTGGCGCTCGTTCGCCAGTGAAAAAAGGTAGCATAATGAGGCCCTCGGAGCCTGGTGCTACTTTTGCCGCATAACTCGACATTAATTCATAAGCATCCATTCCGAGCTTTTCGGCCACACGTTGCTCTGTCTCACTAAAATTATCCCGCATCCAACGTAGTGCAAGGCCACCATTATTAATAGCGCCACCGACGACCCATACGTCATCCGTTAGGTTGTAACACCAAGTACGGCCTTTTTCATCCGTATAGGGTTTGTCTGTGAGTACACGTACTGCCCCACTGGTACCAATAGTCGCACTCATATCGCCAGGTTTTACCGCACCGATCCCCACATTGACTAATACGCCATCACCAGCACCAATTACGACAGGAATACCGGCCTTTAAGCCTGTCCTACGCGCAAATTGAGCACTCAAAGGTTGGCTGTACGTTGTGGATACGACTTTGGGTAATGCATCCTCCGAGATAGACAAATATTTTAACAGCTCTCGATCCCATTCCAAATCAAATATATTATATAACCCGGAGCCACTGGCAATGGAACGATCCACAACCCACTGCCCCGTCAACGTTTTAAAAGCATAGTCTTTTATGGAACCAAAATAAGCGGAATTTTTGAAGACGTCAGGTCGTTCTTTACGTAGCCACCCTATTTTAGCCATAGGATACATGGGGTGACTTGGACATCCCGTGCGGCGATAGATGGACAAAAAATCGGGATAGTTTTTTTTCATTTCCTGTACAATGTCCTGACTCCGATTGTCAGCCCAGGTCATTAGTTTTGTGGTCGGCCGACCATCCTTATCATAGGCTAAAAAACTGTGGAATACGGAACTGATGGCGAGTCCATCGGCCTTACGACCATGTTCCACTAGTGAGGCGACTACTTTACCAATGACGTTTTCCATCGCCCCAAGAATTTCATCCGGATCTTGTTCAGCCCAACTAGGTTGGGGCGTATATAAGGGATATTCTTGGGAAGCCTCAGCGAGAGACTGGCCGTCTGGCTGATAAGCGATGGCGCGCACCCCAGTCGTTCCAATATCGATACCAATCCATAATGAAGGTTTCATTCTTATCATCCTTTATTTTAAAAATATATTGTCTTCAATATATTTTTTTACTTTAGTTGTTCTTACCATTGCGTATGGTAAAAGCCCGCTTTATCAACTCTTTCATAGGTATGGGCACCAAAATAATCCCGTTGGGCTTGTAGCAGATTCGCTGGCAATTCCGCTGCTCGATAACTATCGAAATAAGATAGGGCACTTGTAAATCCAGGAACAGGAATGCCTTCCGTAACGGCAGCAATGACCACATCACGCCAATCTTGCTGATACTTCTCTACAATATCCTTGAAATATTCATCCAGAAGTAAATTGGTTAAGCTAGGATTTCGCCCATAGGCCTCTTGTATTTTATTCAAAAATTGGGCCCTAATAATACATCCTCCGCGGAAAATCATTGCGATATTACCAAGCTTCAAATCCCAATTATATTTTTTAGATGCAGCCTCCATTAAACTGAATCCTTGTGCATAGGAACAGATTTTACTCACATAAAGTCCTCTTCGAATGGACTCTACTAGGCGTTTATTTTGTTTAGCATTTTGGGGTACTGGGACTGGACCGCGTAAGATGGAACTGGCAATGACACGCTCGGCTTTAAATGATGATAAACAACGTTCAAAGACAGCTGCCGTAATGGTTGGTATGGCAACATGAAGATCCAATGCGCTTTGACTGGTCCATTGACCTGTACCTTTTTGTCCGGCAGTATCAAGGATCACATCAATCATATACTTTCCTGTTTCAGGATCAATCTTTGTGAGAATATCTGCTGTTATCTCGATTAGATAACTATTTAACTCACCTTTATTCCATTCCTTAAATGTTTCATGGATCTCAGGTACAGACATGTTAAGGACTTTCCTCATGAGAAAATAGGCTTCACAAATGAGTTGCATATCTGCATATTCAATACCATTATGCACCATCTTGACAAAGTGTCCGGCACCATCCTTGCCAATATATGTGCAGCAAGGACTGCCATTTACTTTGGCAGATATATCCGTTAAGATTTTTTCAACTAATTCATAAGCCTCCACTGCGCCCCCAGGCATAATTGCGGGACCTTTAAGGGCACCTTCTTCGCCACCAGAAACACCAGTGCCAATAAAATAAAATCCCTGTGCAGTAAGTTCCTTATTCCTGCGAATGGTATCCAGATAAAAAGAATTACCACCATCGATTATAATATCACCTTTGTCGAGATATGGCAGTAATTGCTGTATGGTATCATCAACGGCTGCGCCAGCTTTTACCATCAGTATCATCTTACGTGGTTGCTCTAAGGACTGTACAAATTCTTCAATTGAATAGGTACCTATCATCTTTTTATTACCAGCTTCTTCTAATAACTCATGTGTCTTTTGGGCGGTACGATTATAAGCTGATACGGAATAACCGTGTTCCGCGATATTGAGTGCTAGATTCTTTCCCATAACTGCAAGTCCAATAACTCCTACCTGTTGCTTTGACATCATTATGATACCTCCCTATCCATGTTTTTCAGTCTTTCCCCACTTATATTATTATATCAAGATATAGGGGGAGCGCTCCGCATATTACTGGAAGCGCTCTACTTATTTCAATTAACAATCCATTGGGATTTCTCTTTATCTTCGATAACACGCTTTAATTCACGTAGCAATAGATAGGGTGTTTGGCGGAATGTATCATTAGTCGCGCCAGCCAAATGTGGCGTAAGGGTTACATTGTCAAGCTTCATTAATGGATGTCCTTCAGCGATTGGTTCTGTCCAAAAAACATCTAAGGCCGCTCCGCCAATTTGTTTTTTCTCCAGAGCTTCAACTAAATCCGCTTCATTGATGAGCCCGGCCCGAGCAGTATTAATCAAATAGGCCGTTGGTTTCATCCATGAAAACGCTTCTTTGCCAATCAGCCCTGCTGTATCTTTGCTCAGTCTAGCATGAATGCTAATAAAATCAGATTGTCGGCATAATTCTTCTAAGGAAACCAGCTCTGCCCCAAATTCACGAATGGCCTCAGCCTTAATGTAGGGATCATAAACAACAACGCGCACATTAAAATTCGCCAACTTATGAGCAACCAGCCGTCCGATATAACCAAAACCTACTAAACCGATTGTTTTACCACTGACATCTCCCATAAAAGCAGAGTTTGGATATTTCTTTTTCCATTCCCCTTGCATTAAAGCAGCATGGCCGCGTGCTACATTACGAAGCTCTGACAATAATAAGGCAATGGTAAAATCAGATACAGCTTCGGCATTACGTCCCATTGTCTTCATGACTTTTACACCTTTGGCGGTTGCAGCGGCCACATCGGCATTTTCCGTACCAGCACGACATACACCAATATACTTTGCTGTACTATTTTGGATGAGTTCTTTGTTGAGTGGTGTGTGATGAGTGATAATGACATCTACATCCTTACCAGCTTCTACTAATTCAGCAGGTGGTTTACCGGCATCAGGACCATTTTTTTCTACTTGGCTACGTAAGGACCAAAATTCTTCATCACTGGCAGGCTTCCAGTCTACACCCTTAACCTCTGTATTATCACCAAATACATCGCGAACAGCCGCTGCTAAAGTAGCCGCTGGCAACATAGGATCTCCTACTACTAAAAATTTCATAACTAAAATTCCTCCTTCTTGATTAGTGCATCAATTTTATGGTGTATTTCCTGCAAGGCAGGATAAATATTTTGGTAAACTTCTTCAAATATAGCACGATACTGTGCATGTCTTTTCATATCCGGTTGATAATTTTTTTCAGTCCCCCGCGTCTGCGCCACAGCATCGGCCGGATCTTTATAGATTCCAGCACCAATGCCAGCTAGCATGGCTGCGCCTAAGGTCACCATTTCTGGTCCACCCAAACAAATGACTGGTTTTCCTAAAATATCAGCCTTCATTTGCATCCAAAATGGTGATTTTGTCGCTCCACCGACCACATGTACGCCCTCAACAGGATAACCGACAATTTTCTGTATGCCTTCAACAATGGTGGCCGATTCATAACAAAGGCCTTCTAAAATAGCTCTGACCATATCGCCTCTCGTATGTGATGTGGTCAGCCCAATGAATGCTCCTTTAGCCAAGGGATCGGCTCCTGGTGCATATTTCCCTCGGAAATGGGGCAGTAATAAGACTCCCTTGGCCCCTAATGGAGATTTTTCAGCTTCCTCAAGTAAAACGGTTAGATCTTCTTTGGCCACTTCGGTGCGAAACCAATCTAAAATAACTCCCGATGAGATAACCTGTCCTGCAATGTAATACTTATCATCCACCACATAATTTACACAGGTAAAATTCGTATCAATATGTTTTATATCATTGGCCGGTTCATCCACGACCATGAGAATTTGCTCGCTTGTCCCAATTGCGCTCAATACTTGCCCACTTTTTGTCAAGCCACACGCAAAGGCACCACACACATAATCCATACCACCAGCGAAAACAGGCGTTCCTTCCTCAATGTTAGTTAATCCAGCCGCAGAAGCTGTAACGTGCCCAGCCAATTCTCCTGACCTTTTCAGTGTGGAGCAGATTTCCTGGGGAATCTGAGCATGAGCAAGAATTTCTTCAGACCAACAGCGGCGCTTTAAATCCATCGCCATCGTCCGGCACCCCACCGATAAATCGACCACCGCTTCCCCCGTAAGACGATAAGCAATATAATCTTGCATAGATAACCAATGTTTTACACCTTTGAATAGCTCTGGTTTCTGATCACGAATCCATTGTACTTTGGTAATTCCAGCCATAGGACTGGGAACAAAACCAGTAATGGTATACACTTCTTCGCTACCAAATGTTTCCCGCCACTCAGCAGCAATGTCTTCTGTCCGTGTATCAAACCATGCAATGGAACGATTGATCCATTCATCATTAGCATTGAGCAGTACACTCGCCGATCCCATACTTGCGATGGCAATGCCATCAATTTTATCACCCTTCAATTGACGAGCAACATCCCGCAGAGCATCCTGTACGGCATCCCAAATTTGTCCAGGATCGAATTCAGCCCAATTATTCTCTAAATAGTGAGTAATGGTCGGGCGACTCGCCATCGCTTTAAACATACCATCTTCCGTATAAGCTGCTACCTTACAATTGGTAGTTCCTACATCGATACCAATCAGACAAGCCATGCCTTTTCCCCCTATTTACCATAATGTTATACAATTACTCGATTATTATCCATTCAGGATGTTGTTTAAGTTCATCCTGAAGTTCATCCATAAATGGTACGACTGACACACGCAAACCGGCGCGACCACTTACAATATCCATACCCTCGCCTATTTTATCCAAGGATACAACATGACTTAAAATTTTCTTAGCTGATACTTTACCACTACGAATCATTTCTAAGGCAAGAGCATTATGCCGCGGCGCTGATGAAAAGGCGCCATAAACAGCGATTTGGCGATAATGTACAAAATTAGCATCCATTTGAATGATCGGTTCATCCTTAGGTAGTCCAGCAAACAAACAAACCTTACCCATTTTACTCGCCATGGCAATGCCTAAATTTTGCGCCTCAGCTGTACCAGCCGTAACAATAACAACATTAGCACCTAATCCACCGGTTAATTCCAAAACTGCTTTTACGCCATCCGTAGAGCTTAAATCAATATAGGCATCATACCCAAATTGTTTGGCCTCTTCCAATCGTCTTGGACTACGGTTCACCAAAATCACCTTACCCGCACCCCGTCCTTTGGCCAGTTCAGCATGCATGCAACCTATA
>Ga0209123_1000324_pt1 | contig 67630 bp, 60 predicted proteins | sample BarGraIncu00431A_FD_184500 | JGI IMG/M metagenome (GOLD analysis project Ga0209123, IMG submission 184500) | Arctic peat soil microbial communities from Barrow, Alaska, USA - Barrow Graham LP Incubations 004-31A (SPAdes) (version 2) | ecosystem: Environmental > Terrestrial > Soil > Wetlands >... | reverse complement strand
ACCGACAATAGCAACATTTTTATAGAAATCTATAACTACCAATTTTATTGGTTGCATTAAAATTTGATATTAGGAAAAATGAAATTACCATTTTGACAGGAAATTATTATCTATAATTATGACTGGATCTAGAAATATAGAATCGGAGATTATGATAAACAAAAAAACAGAATACGGATTAAACCAGAATAAGTCATCTGATTAATCCGTATTTTTTATGAAATAAAACAATCTATCTTCGACGATACTTATATGTCCAATAACATTAGTTAGTTTTCTAGCTAGTTCTTTTTTACATTAACCGAGTCAATAGCCACAGAAGTTGAATCCGCTTCCAAGCCAGGTCCATAATTTTGAACAATCATTCCTAGATTTTCAGGAGTTAACGGGTAAACTGCCACAACAATAATACTATCTTGCTTTAAGCCCACAATCAGCTGGTTCTTATTTTCAAGTACAGTTACATTTTCGTTCGAATATTTCAGGTCTTTGGTATAACCGCTTAATGCCGTTTCGAGTGCTTTCAGGACTACATCTCCTTTGCCTACAGCCTTGCCAGTTAATTTTATTTGGTACGAGAACCCTGTGTGCTTGTAACCTGATTTAAGCGTATAACTAAATCCCAACTTGCCATTGTATTTTTCATCCCATGGATTACCTAAAACAAAAAAGTCGAGTGTTGCATCGTTAGAGATTCTTTCTGCCGAAATAATTTTATGCTCCGAAAGGCTTTTGTTAAAGTCGTATTCCGTTTTTTTATACCTCGAATAAATTGCCGACATGGGAGAATTAAAATTCAAACCACCTACAGAATTGATCGTAATGTCTTTTTTTAATCTATTGACAATGGTATCCAGATCGAAATAATCCGAATTGACGCTTTCGTAAACGGATGAACCTGTCAATAAATAGGCTTTGAGATCTTCAGAAATAGCATCATAAAGAGGTTGAATGACAAACTTTCCTTGCTGATTAATAAAACCGCCTTTCGCTCCTTTGGTTACCCAGGCAATATTTCCGGAAAAAGGCAGAGCTATATCAAACTCAGGGTCAAGAACCATTTTCCCATGTTTATTGACGTACCCAAACTTATCGCCTGATTTTACGGGAGCCAGTTCACTTGATCCAAAAGGATATGATTCAGCAAATTGTGCGTCAATGATTAACTTTGCTTTCTGATTGCACCAGCCCCACTTGTTATTTTGCTTAACCTGATATACATCCTGATCCGCTCTCATTTCCTGAAATTGCGGATTAATAGTATATTTCCCCGTCTCATCAATTACACCCCAATTCTTCATCGAAGAAACAACAGCTTTGCCGTTTACAAAATCATTAGCATTGCTATATTGATAATTTACAATAAGCTTTCCTTCTGTATCAATATATCCCCATTCGCCTGCAGCATTGGAGACGGCACATTTGCCATCGCTAAAATTATGCACCACCGAAAACTGTGGTTTAATTACAACTGTTCCATTTTTATTTACAAATCCCCATTTCAGGTTAATACTGTCACTGCTAACGCTGAAAGCTGCCAGTCCATTTTTAAAAATTCTAACCGATTTAGCTTTTGGGAATGTAAATATTGAATCGCCTTTGGCATTGATGGCTTGAGGGGCACCGTTTTCGGGAATCACCCAGGCGATATTTTCACTGAAAACTGTAGCTTCTTTGTAATTTGCTTTTATGGCAAAGTTACCTGTTTCTGAAATGAATCCCCACATTGGTTTGACTCCGAAAAGTTGAACCAACGCTAATCCATCTCTGAAAACAGTGGCCTCTTTAAACTGAGAATTAATAATAATTTTACCATTCGGATTGATATACCTGAAAATACGCCCATTTTGGACAGGGAGCAGGTTAATTATCTGATTTTCTTTTGACTTAGATTTACATCCTACAAAAAGCACTGTCAACAAAACAACACTAATTAGTTTTAAATGTCTATTCATCTTTTTCGATATTTCGCAAGGAATGTTGTACAATCCTTTTATATACTTTTCATTGAGGAATAAGTAATAAATCTACTTTAGCAGAAAGCTATTCTGAAATTCCTTATTTCGTATTCTTAACGCAACGAACAGAATAGCCATTAAGTTTAAGATTATAGCCCCGTTGTACGGTACTTAAGCTGTAGTCCATAGAACAATACCAGGCACTTTTAATTGAATCGGATGCAGAAGAAGTCCACCATGAACCAACTGAATCAATTTTATTAAAAGGAATACTGTCGGTTGAGCGGTACCCCCCGGGAAGTGCAGAAAAACCTGATGTGTTGTTTACAGTTAAATTATTACCAACTGAACTTATGCTTGCCGATTTTGTCCAATTACTTGTTGCAGCTAATATTTTAGCTAAAGATCCGGAAACATAATTATATCCAGTAACATTGTTTTCGAGGGTAATCCATTCATCTACTGTGGGCACATGCCAACCTACCGGAGCAAGTTTAGATGTATTGACAGCGGACCAATTGTATAACGCACCGAAAGTTCCTTTATACTTAGTGGAATCATTGTTATACCAACAATATCCCGGAGTGTTTAAGCTATTCCACTTGCTGCTATCTGTTACTAAAGGTATAACCGTATTATCATTATAATGTGTAGTTTTCAGATTTTCTATCATCCATGTCTGATTACCAATTGTAACAGTATGATACGCATTGCCATCAACATCGGAAACAGTACCTCCGAAAATCGGTTCATTCACTGTTTTGCAATTTGTAGCAATGAGAATAAAAAATGCAACTAACACCAGATTGAAAATCCGGATTTTTCTGTTTGTTTTCAAAATGAATTATTTAAATCGTAAATATAATTATAGCCTGATGTTGCCCAGCTATATAATTTTGTCTGAAATTTCTAACCATTTGGATAAATCGGAGACAAAACGGAGAACAAAATAATGGTGTTTGATTTAAATAGTATAGTTTCAGGATAGAATATTATGTTGTTTTAACACGATGATTCTTTTTATTCCGATTATACCCAAATAATTTATTGTATTTAATGTGATTGAAAACCTCTTGGGGAACATAATTGGCAAAACTATCATCGCCATTCTCAATTAGTTTAGTAATATGTTCAGACTTTATTTCGAGACTTTTGGGTGGAATACTATTCAACACGAGAATTTTCTTAGTAACATTCAGATATTGCCAAAGTAATCGGTTTTCTTCTGAAAAATGTGAATCTTCAGGATATACAACTTCGCCTGAATCTTGATTAATATAAGGATATAGATAAACTTTTACGTTATCCTGAAACAATGCTCCCATCGATTCCAGTAACCCTCCACGTAAATCGGTGTAATATGAACCATCCAGTATCTTTTCAAAAGTAGGGAAACCAATTACTATCCGAAGTTTAATCATCTTAAACTGTCCAAAATAATTTACCAGTTTAAAAAATCGCGTAAACCGGGATATCATTACACTCTGACCCATCATATTTAGTAAATCGACCCGATGCAGAAAATCTTTTTCGTCCACTTTTTCATCCTGCATAAGAGAATTGAGTGAAATTTCACAAAATGCAATCGTATTATCAGGCTTATAATCTTCGTCTCGCTTAAAAATCGCTAAACTATCATGGATAAATTCCAGCCCCAGATTATTGATTGGCCTGAAATTCCCTCTCAGCAATACCACATTTTTTTTGTGCAACATATCGCTGGGTTGTTGAACTTTCCCGGATTGATCAAACATAATGGCCGGAGTCATATTATTACTCACAAGCATCAAGTTGAGCAGTCGATTATCAACCCATTCCATATCAGGCCCCTCAACATAAATATAATCCACTTCAACACGATCAGCATCCAAATTGTCGAGCAATGATAATAAAACATTTCGTGGATCTTCCCAGTGAAAAAGACCACTGTAAATTAGATTGATACCCAACGCTCCTAGCGTATATTGCTGTAATAGAGAATCGTTTTCGTGCAATTTTACATGAATAAAAAACTTATTTGGGTTGTATCGTTCACTTCCTTCCACAGCTATACCCAACCATCCGTTTCCCTGATTCGTCTTTGTAAAATTCAAAGTTTCAACAGTATTGGCGAAAGCAAAAAATTTCTTATTGTTTTTTGTATCCAGAATTTCAATCAGTTCACTGTATTCATAGTCCACCATTTTTTTCACACGGTCTTCAGCCACATACCGGGATTGTGCTCCCTGATTGTAAAAATGATCGCTAAAAAGTTTATCGTAAGCCGAAATAGATTTGGCTACAGTATTGGAAGCACCACCGGCCTGAAACAAATGTCGGGCGGTTTCCTGCCCACCACCAATTTCGGCAATGGCACCATAATACTTCGAATCTATATTGATATGTACTGATTTTTCTTTAATGCTTAGCGTGTTTGTCATATTCTATTAATAAAAGTTCATTTATTCCGTGTTTCCATTCTAACAAAGCAAAAGCTATTCTGTTTTGGGAATTTTAAATAACTACTGAACTTTATTGTTCTTCTGTTTAATATTTCACCCTCAAAATTACACATTCCTTGTTGTATGCGCCTTTTTATTAGTTAATGGTATTTTATTTAAAATAAAAATAAAATTTAGCCCTTGTTGCTCAATGCAATTCTTTTAAATCAACAATTGAGGCTAACACGATCTTCCAGGCAAAAAACAACCTTATTTTACAATAACATCCTAATTCTAACTAATTGAATTTTAAGTCGGAAACTTTACTCATTTAATATAATGATTGTCATACTGACTTGTGCAACTAAAAAATAAACCTATATTTGCTGCGAAACAATTTTATCTCATTTATTTTGAATTTATCTTTTTTAGTATGAATCGAATCAATTCAGCACTGAGAACTTGCTTGGTCATTCTCCTGCTTGTAACTATTACTTCTGCTTCGAACGCTGAATCTCATTACAAAAGTACTGTTTATAGTGCTTTTATAGCTCGCGACATGACTAAGTGGGAAGAATTAATTCGGACTGTGGAAGCTTCGGGGAGCAACAAAACTGTTGATCAGAAACTGGAACTGATAAATTTATATTATGGTTATATTGGTTACCTGATCGGTAAAAAGCAATTTACACCTGCCGAAAAGCTTATGGACAAAGGCGAGAAATTGATTACAGAAGTGCTTCAAGTTTCACCTAAAAATGCTACCGCCTATTCATTCAAAGGATCTTTTCTTGGTTTTCATATCGGGATTTGCAAGTACAAAGCGGTGTTTTTAGGTTCGGAAAGTAAGTCTTACATTAATAAAGCCCTGGCATTGGATCCACAAAATGTGCAAGGACTTATTGATAAAGGAAATCTGCTTTACTATGAACCTAAATTATTTGGCGGAGATAAAAAAGAAGCGCTTGTCTACTATTTAAAAGCAGCCGGTATTTTGGAACGGAATAAAGAAACCAACGAAAACTGGGTCTATTTAAATCTACTTTCCATGATTGCCAGCGCATACGAAAAAACAAATAATCTGGCTGAAGCAAAACATACCTACGAAAAAATCCTCGAAATAGAACCGAATATTGTGTGGGTGCGCAATGATTTATACCCGAAACTTCTGGCTGAAATGAAATCCTGATTTGGCTACAACGTCATTAATTGTTTTTTAGCTAATAATCAAATTGCAAATTGATTAAACGAATTATCCAACGCATTATATATAAGTAATCTGTTGGCATTCACGCTTCCAATCCCGGTAATTATTTTAATTGCTGCCATTGCCATTAAACTTCCAATTACTCCCGGAATGGCACCAACTACGCCAATTGGTCCGACAGGTTCTGAAGGCTGCATCCCGAACAAATCGGTGTATGAACCACTGCCCTGATAATTAAAAACACAGAGTTGTCCTTCGAATTCATGAATAGATCCGTGTACAAACGGGATCTTGAATTGTTTGCTTTTTGTGTCAATCAGGTACCTGGAGTTAAAATTATCGGCGCATCCTATAACTACATCATATTCTGTAAAAAGTTGATCGGCCAGTTCTTCCGTCAAAAACCTATCAAAAACCTGAATGTTTATCGACGAGTTTAACTTGGACATTTTAATGGCTGCAATATTAGCTTTTGATTGCCCAATTTCTTCTTCGGTATAAAGAATCTGACGTTGCAAATTTGAAAGCGAAACAACATCGGCATCCACAATTCCAATTTTACCAACTCCTGCAGCCACTAAATATTGTATTACTGGGCAGCCTAAACCACCGGCACCAATTACCAACACGCTACTGCATTTCAATTTCTCCTGACTTTCTACGCCAAAACCACCTATAATAAGATGGCGGCTGTATCTTTCTTTTTCTGTTTGTGATAACATACGAAAGTTTTATTTGTGGTTTTATTATTGCAAACATACGTCCCAATCTTTCCAAACGACTTCGTAACCATATTGGCGAATATCAGTTTCCACGGCTTGCGGAGTTCTTTCATCGCTAACAGCAAACTGCTCGAGAGCCTGAGGATAAGTGGCATAACCGCCCGGTTCCGTTTTCGATCCGGCACTCATGGAAGTTACACCCAATTGAATGATATTATTGCGAAATTCTTTGTTCTCGCGGGTAGAAACCGAAATATCAACATCGTGATCAAAAATGCGGAAAGCCAACATCAACTGCACATATTCTTTATCAGTCATAATTACATTCGGCTGAAAATGTCCATTTTCGGACGGACGCATACGTGGAAAGTTGACACTGTATTTTGTTTTCCAGTAATTCTTTTGCATATAGCGAAGATGGTAGGCCAACATACTAACATCAGTGCGCCAATCTTCCAACCCAATCAATACCCCCATGCCAACTTTATGCACTCCGGCTTGTCCCATCCGGTCAAAACCATTTACACGCCAATCAAATTTTGACTTCATGCCACGCGGATGATACACATTGTAACGGGCTTTGTTGTAAGTTTCCTGAAAACAAACCACTCCATAAAGTCCGGCTTGTGTCAGTTGGAAGTATTCTTCCACTGCAAGCGGCATTACTTCTATGGACAAATTATTGAACATTGGTTTTGCCAACCGAATGGCATTTTCGAGGTAATCAACACCTGCTTCACGAGGATTCTCGCCAGTTACCAACAACAAATTTTGAAATGGACCAATCTCTTTTATAGCCTTCAATTCATTCCTGATTTCATCTTCGGTAAGAATGATTCGTTTAATCGGATTGCTGTGTTGAAATCCACAATAAACACAAGAGTTTTGACAAGAATTAGTCAAATACAGAGGCACATACATCGAAATGGTTTTTCCAAAACGCGTTTGCGTATACTCGCGTCCTAGCTGAGCCATTTGTTCCAAATACGGTTCAGCAGCTGGAGAAATCAGCGCCATAAAATCATCAACCGATAACAAGTCTCTCGATTTTTGGAGCGCACGTTCTACATCTGCGGAATTCTTGGCATAGATAGTTTGGGTTGTTTCTTCCCACGATATATTTTCTAATTCGTCTGAAAACATAGTTGTTTTATTTAAGAAAGAAATGAAGTTAGCGGACTGCTGGCATGAGCACCCATTGACTTTCCGGCTAATTTTGCTTCGAAAGCCAAACGCCCTGCTTCAACAGCCATTCTGAAAGCAAGAGCCATTTTTACCGGATTGTTGGCAGTAGCTATGGCCGTGTTTATCAGCACCGCATCGGCGCCCATTTCCATTGCTTCGGCAGCATGCGAAGGTGCGCCCAGACCGGCATCTACAACTACCGGCACATTACTTTGCTCAATGATTATGCGTAAAAACTCGCGGGTTTGCAATCCCTGATTGGAACCGATGGGCGAACCCAAAGGCATTACGGCTGCTGCGCCGGCTTCTTCCAGCTTTTTGCAAAGCACCGGATCGGCCTGAATATACGGCAATACAACAAATCCTTCTTTCGCCAATATGCGGGTGGCAGCCAAAGTTTCTTCTCCATCGGCCAATAAATATTTTGGATCGGGATGAATTTCCAGTTTTATCCAGTTTATTCCCAATGCTTCGCGGGCAAGTTGCGCTGCAAAAACAGCTTCTTTCGCATTGCGTACGCCCGAAGTGTTTGGCAACAAATTGATTCCCGGATGTTGAAGGTGAACGAGTAAATCATCGGAATCGTCACCGATATCAACCCGCTTCAATGCCACAGTCACCAATTGGGAACCCGAAGCCAGAATGGCTTCTTCCATAAGTTTGTTTGAACCGAATTTGCCGGTGCCTGTAAACAGACGCGAATCAAATTCTTTTCCAGCAATAATTAAAGGTTTCATTTTCAAGAATGTATTAATTGTTGATAATTTTGTATGTTTGTTTCAATGGCATTGCCAGCTACAATAGCTCCTGCAACAGCAATTCCATGAATTCCGGTTTTCATCAGAATTTCAATATCGCTGTCGGTAATACCACCAATTGCAACCACCGGAATGCTCAGATTTCTGATTTTTAATTTAAAAAATATTTGATCATATCCTTCTTTTCCAAGAACCGGACTAAGTTTCTTCTTGGTGTACGTAAATCGGAAAGGCCCTAATCCTACATAATCCACCTTTTTTTCAATCAAAGTCAGAACATCTTCGTACGTATTAGCAGTGCCTCCAATGATATATTCATCACCCAGAATGGCACGGGCTTCGGCCGGACACATATCGGTTTTTCCCAAGTGAACTCCATGTGCACCTGTTTTCAATACAATATCAGTGCGATCATTTATTAGTAAAATGGCTTTATGAGCATTGGCCACCTGAATAATTTTCAATGCTTCTTGCTCAATTAATTCGGCTGGCGTATCTTTCATCCGCAGTTGCACCCATTTACATCCGGCTTGGTAAGCCCGAATTGCCTGATCGGCATGAGAAATTGTTTGGTGATCGGTGGTTATAAAATGCAGTTTTGCTATTTCTTTATTTATCGGCATGGTGATAACCTAAATTTAAATCGTTACTTAAAATAAAATCCTCAACGTATCTTTTGGCTTGTGTGCTACTCTCAATCAGGCTCTTTCCATTAGCCAGATTAGCTGTAATTGCCGCCGAAAGAACACAACCTGTTCCGTGTTTAGATTTCCCATGAAATGAATTTCCCGGAATTTCAGTATAATTGCCATTTTCAAAAAGTAAATCACATCCTGCCTTTTCCTTTCGGTGACCTCCTTTAATTAATATAGCTGCTTTCGGATTGCGCTCTTTAAAAATATCTGTATCTGCTCCCCATAGGGTTTCAAATTCGCTCCAGTTCGGAGTTATCAGCGTACAATTTTGTTCCAAAAATTCCAACTCCAACGAATCTTTAGTATGAAAATTAAAACCCGACGAACTATTCAAAATTGGATCCCAAACAATTTTAAGGTTAGGGTTAATATCTTTTGCTACCAATATGATTTGGCTGAGCACTTCAAAACTCTGAACCAATCCTATTTTCATTGCTTTGAAGTCATAGGTTTTCAGCAAAGTTTCAAGTTGCTTTTTAATTATTTCAACGTCAACCCAATCCACCTGAATGAAAAGACTATCGGTCTGAAGTGTGTTGGACGTAATAATACCCATGCCATACACATCCAGCATTTCAACCATTTTTATGTCGGCAAGAACACCTGCACCGGCCGTTGGATCAAATCCGGCAACGCTTAAACAATAGGGTCTGTTACTTTTCATTTTTGAAATTTTTAAATATGCTTATTATCTCTTTTACGAGCAATCCGGCTTTTACCGGTTCCCAAATACTTCCCAACAAAGCAAAATCATCAAATCCCAAGTCTTTCACTTTTTGTACACTTTCAAGAGTAATACCTCCTAGAGCTACAATATTGAAGCTGTACTTTTTATCCAGTTCCAATCTGAGTGCATCAAAATCCCATTGCCTTGAATAGCCTTCTTTTGAAACAGAAGGAAACAAAGGACTCAACAAAACATAATCGACTGTTGAACTTATGGTACTTAATTCACCCAACTCATGCACTGCCAAACTTTTTGTGCATTTAATATTATCATATTCCGGCAACAACAGTTTTGTTTTCTCTGTAAAATGTAAACCATTTAAATTGAATGAATCCAGCAACTCATAGTGACTGTGCAGCATAATCCGGGAATGAAACCGATTGTCAATAGATGAAATATATTCAATCATCTGATCTTTATCTAAGTCTGGTTTCCGAACATGAAGCGTTTCCAAACCCTCTTCGAACAAAGCGTTTATTATTTCCTTTTCATTTGGAACCGATTGAGGATTGGTAATAATAATCATCTAATTTTCGTTTACTATAAATAAACCTCACTGCCGGCTTCTTTGAAAAGTTTTGCTTTCTCTTCCAGTTTTTCAGACATTTCGCGAATCTCATGACTGGCTTTCATGGAGCAGAAATGCTCGCCGCACATGGAACAGAAATGAGTGGATTTATAACCTTCGTCCGGCAAGGTAGAATCGTGGAAACACATCGCTTTTTCGGGATCGAGACCAAGAGCAAACTGATCTTTCCAGCGGAATTCGAACCGGGCTTTTCCCATTGCATTATCCCGAATATCCGCCCCGGGAAATCCTTTGGCCAAATCGGCAGCATGAGCCGCCAGTTTGAAAGTGACTACACCTTCGCGCACATCATTTTTATCGGGCAAGCCCAAATGTTCTTTTTGGGTAACATAACAAAGCATGGCCGTGCCAAGCACCGCAATCATAGTTCCGCCAATGGCCGAAGTAATATGGTCGTAACCCGGAGCAATGTCCGAAACCAAAGGTCCGAGCGTATAAAAAGGTGCTTCGTCGCAATGTTCCAACTGCAAGTCCATGTTTTCTTTTATCTTATGAAAAGGCACATGCCCGGGACCTTCAATAATTACCTGAACAAAGTTTTTACGGGCAATTTTATTCAGTTCTCCCAATGCTTTTAGCTCTCCAAACTGTGCACGGTCATTAGCATCGGCTATACAGCCAGGTCGCAATCCGTCGCCCAGCGAAACGCCAACATCGTATTTTGCCAGAATCTGACAAATTTCATCGAAATGCGTATAAAGGAAGTTTTCTTTGTGATTCAACATACACCATTTGGCCATGATGGCACCACCACGCGATACAATTCCTGTTACCCGTTTCTGCGTCATAGGAATATGGTGTAATAACAGTCCGGCATGAATAGTAAAATAATCAACTCCCTGTTCACATTGCTCAATGAGTGTATCTTTATAAATTTCCCAACTAAGGTCTTCCACTTTGCCATTTACCTTTTCCAAGGCCTGATATAACGGAACCGTACCAACCGGAACGGGAGAATTACGAATAATCCACTCGCGCGTTTCGTGGATATTGGCGCCGGTTGAAAGATCCATAATGGTGTCAGCTCCCCAACGGAATGACCAGACGGCTTTTTCCACTTCTTCGGCAATGCTGGAAGAGGTGGGCGAATTTCCAATGTTGGCATTAATCTTTACCAGAAAATTACGTCCGATAATCATGGGTTCTGCTTCCGGATGATTAATGTTGGCAGGCAAAATTGCTCTTCCGGCTGCCAGTTCTTCCCTGACAAATTCCGGAGTAATAAAGTTGAGTGAAGCTATTTGCCTACCGTTATTACCTTGGGTCTTGGCGTAATATTCTTCTGCACGTTGGTTTTCACGAATGGCTACATATTCCATTTCGGGAGTAATAATTCTCTGACAAGCATAGTAGTATTGCGAAACACATTGACCTTCTTTTGCCCGAAGCAGTTTGATATTGACATGGTCGAAACGCAAGTGATCCAGACTTGCATCCTGCAACCGGGCACGACTATATTCGGATGAGAAATTACTTAGCACTTCCACATCTTCCCGGTCGAGAATCCATTGTTCACGAAGTTTCGGAAGTCCTTTTTCCAAATCAACGGTATATTGCGGATCGGAGAACGGACCCGAAGTATCATAAACCGTAACCGGTTCATTTTGTTCCATAGAGCCGTCAGTTAACTTTGTGTCCGAAAGAAGAATTTCACGCATGCCAATTTTGATATCGTGCAGCTTAGCTTTTACATAAACCTTTTTTGAATTGGGAAATGGCTTGCCAAAAACATTATTTAGATCAGAAATCATACAGTTATGTTGTGGGGTTTGATTTGGAAATGAGTAAAGTCGCTATGAGAGATTTTGGGCATTCAACCACCTTTACTTGCCTTAATAACAAGCATTCTATCGTTAGTTTGCAGATGTGAAGTTTCCCACAGATGTCTTGGCACAATCGAATCGTTGATTGCAATTGCCATACCTGATGGATTAAGTTGAAGGATTGAAACTACGACTTCTTGTACGTTAGCTCCTTCGGGAATTACTCGTTGCTCGTTATTAATTTGGATATTCATATCAAATAAAAATTAGGGAGAATTTTTTATTTGAAATTTTGGGAAGGTAAGAATCTGGCAAAAATCAGGCAGAATTTCCTTGTCAGCATTACCTGACCAGGTTCAACGGGTATAATCTCAGCCGATGTGGGCACCCCTCTTAAATTTCGAGTGCAAATATAGGCAAATCTTCAAGACTCGCCATAGAGGGACTAAAATTATAACGAAAAATCACATCGGATCCACGTCCAGATTCACCCACAAAGCTTTAAATTTGGGTTCGGCCAGCAGATTATTGGTGACCTGACGGAGAATTTCTTTTGCCTTTTCGGCTGAAGCTTCCACTTCGAATTTGAGCAAAATGTGTTTGATATACATATTCTGAATGCGCGAGATAGACGGAACATTCGGTCCAAGGACACGATTATTGAACACTGCACGCAAATCAACAGCCATGCGAGTCGCAGCCTGATTCAAAATGTTCGGGTCGCGATGGCGAAGCACGATTTGAATCATGCGGAAATAAGGCGGATATTTGAAAAGCTTGCGTTCGTCGCATTGCGTAGCAAACATAGCTGCATAATCATTTCGTATAACCTGTCCGATAATGGGATGTTCCGGTTGCGAGGTTTGCAGAATCACGGTTCCGCGCTTGTTTTTTCGTCCGGCGCGTCCACTTACTTGGGCCATCAGTTGATAAGCCCGTTCATGTGCCCGGAAATCCGGGAAGTTCAGCATATTGTCGGCATTAAGAATTCCCACCAGACTCACACACTCGAAGTCCAGCCCTTTTGATACCATTTGGGTGCCAATAAGAATATCCACTTTGTGTTGCTCAAAATCTGAAATCAGTTTTTCGTACGATTTTTTAGAACGAGTGGTATCAAAATCCATACGGCTCACACGTGCATCAGGAAAAATAAGTTTTATTTCGTCCTCAATTTTTTCCGTTCCAAAGCCTTTGGTAGAAAGCGTCCCGGGCATTCGGCAAGCCGGGCAAACTGTTGGAATAGCTTCGGTATATCCGCAGTAATGGCAAGTCAGCGTATTGAAAGCTTTGTGCACCGTGAGGCTAACATCGCAGTTTTTGCAATGCGGCACATAGGCACACGCCTTACATTCTATATACGGTGCATAACCCCTGCGGTTTTGAAAAAGAATAACCTGTTCCTTATTCTGAAGTGCTTTAGCAATTCGCTCCAATAAAGTATCGGTAAAATGACTTTCCATTTGTTTCTTCCGATACGCTTCTTTGGTATCCACCACCAGAATTTCGGGCATAGCCATATCTTCGTGGCGCTGGTTCAATTCCACAAAACCATATTTTCCATTCTGCGCATTTTGGTAAGTTTCGATGGCGGGAGTTGCCGTTCCGAGCAGGGTTTTGGCACCGTGCATGGAAGCCAGCACAATGGCGGCATTGCGGGCATGATAACGTGGTGCGGGATCATATTGCTTATAACTCGACTCATGTTCTTCGTCCACAATAATCAATCCCAGATTGCAAAAAGGTAAAAAGATAGAAGACCGTACACCGATAATCACATCGTAGGTTTTATCGTTGAGCACGTTGTTCCATATTTCCACCCGCTCGGCATCTGAGAATTTGGAATGATACACCCCGAGCCGTTTGCCAAAGACACGTTTCAACCGCGTGGTGAGTTGAGTGGTGAGGGCAATTTCAGGAACAAGATAAAGCACTTGCTTTCCTTCGGCGAGGACTTTATTGATAAGATGAATATATAATTCGGTTTTGCCGCTGGACGTAACACCGTGCAACAACACCACAGGTTTCTCTACAAATTGTTTTTCTATTTCAATAAATGCTTTCTGTTGAAATTCATTGAGCGGATACACTTCCGAAGTTGATACATCCGAGACATTCAACCGCCCCACTTCTTTGAGGTAAATTTCCAACACGCCCCGCTCCACCAGTCCGTTGAGCACCGCAGCCGAAGCTCCCGATTTTTCAGACAGCTCTTTGCGGGTCACTTCGCGCCGTTTGGAAGGAATCAGGCATTTGGACAAATCGATGTACATCATCAGCACATCCAGTTGTTTTTTTGCCCGGCCGAGGTCATCAAATATCTTGCGGAGGTTATCTTCCTGCATGGCTTCGGCGGACATGCGCACAAAAGTGTCGTTCTTCACGCGGAATTTATCGGTCAGTTCTTCGCTGATTTCCACCGCACCTTTGTCGAGCAATCCTTTCAGGGTTGGCATAACGTCGCGCATTTCGGTGATTTTGTTCAGTTCCGAAACCGTGGTAGGTTTGCCGTCGGACAAGACATCCAATACTTTTTGTTCTTTCTCCGAAAGCAAAGTCTCGGCTTCATAATCGGGATTGATGCACACCCGCGTTTCGCTTTCCAACTTCAAACCGGCCGGCACCGCCGCTTGGTACACATCTCCCAGAAAAGCCTGGTAGTAGGATGCTATCCACTCCCAAAACTTCATTTGCGGACGGCGCAGAATAGGCGCATTATCCAACAAACACACAATGTCTTTGGCTTCGTAAATGGTTGGCATAACGGTATGCACCAGATACACCACCGCCGTGTACATTTTCTTTTTGCCAAACGGCACCACCACCCGCATGCCAATGCGCACCGCATCCGCCCATTCTTCCGGCACGGAATAGGTAAAAGTATTGGCCAATGGCAAAGGCAGTATGACGTCGACGTATTTCATTTTTATGTTGAGACGCACGGTCGTGCATCTTTATCCATGTGTATTTTTGTCTATGAACAAGACGCACGGCCGTGCGTCTTTACAAATGCATCGCAAAGGTAACAAAGAATTGAGAAAGGACAATTGGCAAATGCAGGAGTTGGGAGGAAAAATAAATCAGGTAGAATTAAATGAATTGTAAAGATTAAGTATATTTGCAAATCGAACCGATAAATAAAATGCTTATGAATGAAGAATTAGTATCCACCAACCCTATCTACATCCAAAATAAAATCTACACCATCCGTGGAGTACAAGTAATGTTAGACATTGATTTGGCCATACTTTATGGAGTGGAAACGAAAGTACTGAATCAGGCTGTGAAACGGAACATTGAAAGATTTCCTGAAGCTTTTAGATTTCAATTGACTGAGATGGAACTTAGCAACTTGAGGTCACAAATTGTGACCTCAAGTTGGGGTGGGAATCGCTACTTGCCTTATGTTTTCACAGAACAGGGAGTATCAATGCTTTCCGCAGTGTTGCGAAGTGAAACAGCTATTAAAATGAGTATCCGGATTATCAATGCTTTCGTTGAAATGCGCAAATTTATTTTAAACAACGCCCAACTATTTCAACGACTAGAGGGTGTAGAGATGAAACAGATTGAAAATGATAAGCGTATAGACCAAATACTGGATGCCCTCGAAAGCGGAGCTGCCAAACCAAAACAAGGAGTTTTTTACGATGGACAAGTTTTTGATGCTTACTTGTTTGTTTCAGATTTGATTAAAAGTGCTAAACAATCATTGGTACTTATTGATAATTATGTGGATGAGTCTGTATTAATTCTCCTCACCAAACGAAACATAAACGTAAAGGCAACTCTTTATACCCAGAAGTTAAGCAAACAATTGCAATTGGATGTAGAAAAACACAATACACAGTATCCACCCATACAGGTACTTGAGTTTAAGCAATCGCACGATCGGTTTTTAATCATTGACAATAAAGAAATATACCACCTCGGAGCATCACTCAAAGACTTAGGGAAAAAGTGGTTTGCATTCTCAAAGTTTGAAAAAGATGCTATGGAAATGCTCGTAAAATTGAGCAATATTCAGTAAATATAATAGTATATTTCTATTATACTTTCCACTATATTATATATACATTATAATAAATACTATTTTCAATAATATGAATAGTATTTCTACCATTTTATATTTATTATTTGATGGATTAAATGACTAATCCAATAGATTATTTTATTAATCCATTATTATAAATAGAATATTCAATCAGATTATCAAAACATTTTATCGGATAATTTGTTTATATAGTTGAATTAATAATTTATTGATATGAAAAAACAAAATATTACTTCAGTAAAAGTAAAAAAGAGTAAGAAAAATAAGTACATATCATTAGGAATATGGATTGAGAAAATGAGAGAAGCATTTACTAATGCATTTCTGCCGGAAATATACCCCACTATGCTTACTGTGGGCTATGATGAGGCAAAACTCAATGCCTTAAAGACTAAACTTGCGGAGCTCATAAGCCTTGATGGGCTTCAAATCAGCGCTCATGGCGAGCAAGTGGGTGCTACTGATGCTTCGAGCAAAAAGCGCAAAGAAATAAACGGGTTGTACCTCATGCATCGGTCGTTACTCAAGATTTTGCTGGGTGAGAACACGTTGGCAAGTGTTTCCATGAAGCTCACCGGGCAACGAAAAAAATCTTATGGCGAATGGTTTCAGAATGTGAGCAGTTTTTATACACAGCTCACCCAAAACCCCGAACTGGCCGCACATGCCGCAAGCGTAGGAATCACTTCTACGGTAATTGATGCACAAACACAACTGCTTGCCGACCTGCAAACGCTGAAAGAAACACAGCGAACAAAAACTGCCAATGCCCGCATGGCCACCAAAGTGCGCGACAAAGCCTTCGTGGAACTGCGGAGCCAATACGCGGAATATATAAAATATGCCCGGATATTACTTGCCGGCAATCAGATGCTCGAGGCGATAGGAATAGTTGTGAGAGCGAAATAAACAAAGAAAATTGCCATTAATTTTTCACATTTATCCAATAAAAACATTACATTTGCAACTAAAATTTATTTCCCAGCAACTGTAAGCTTTGTTCAATACAGTTTTCAGAGGAACTTTCTATCGCACAGATTCCTATTTGATACGTACTTACAATCTGCTGGAATAACGTTGAATGTAGTCCGGAATTTACACACGAACTTTAAATTAAAACATCAAATCCTGCTATAGATGTCAAATATCTACGACTTTTCGCTTTCATATAGCCTGGTAAAAAGGCACGTCATATTTACTTTTAAACGATTTTTCAGCGACTATATCATCACCGGTCGTGAAAATTTGCCTCCCGAAGGGCCGGTTATTTTTGCCCCCAACCATTTAAATGCATTGATGGATGCGCTTGCGGCCATTTCCGTTTTACCTCATAAAACGCCCATCGTTTTTTTAGGACGTGCCGACTTGTTCAACAATGAAACCGCGGCCAAAGTACTTCGATTCAGCAAAATTATGCCGGCTTTCAGAATGCGCGATGGAGCCGCCAACCTGGAAAAAAATCATGGTATCTTCGAGCTTTGCGTGGATGTGCTCAATCATAACAAAGCACTTGGCATCATGCCCGAAGGCAATCAGGGCGGTTTCCGCAGGCTTCGCCCGTTGGTAAAAGGCATTTTTCGGATAGCTTTTTCGGCACAAGAAAAATATGGACTCCAGCCAGGTGTAAAAATTGTGCCCATAGGAATTGATTATGGCGATCTGGTAAAATTCAGAAAACACATTATCGTCAATATCGGAAAACCGATTGAAGTGTCGGACTATATGGCTGAATACAATGAAAATCCGGTGAATGCCACCAACCAAATACGCGAGCGATTGAGCAAAGATATCTGTGATCTGACCCTCAACCTGGCGACAGAAAATCATTACGATTGTTTTGAAACAGCCACCGAAGTGGCAAACACTGCTGTAGTAAAAGAACTTCAGATGCCTGATAAAACGCTCTTCCGGTTTAAAGCCCGTCAGAAAATTGCGGAGCGATTAGTTGCACTGGAGAATGAAGAACCTGAAAAAATTGAAAAACTGGAAACGCTTTGCACCACCTACAAAGAAAACCTGAATAAACTGAACCTGCACTCATGGTTGTTGGAAAAAAAGCAGTACAAAATGGGTACGTTGCTACTAACAGGCTTGATGTTGCTTTGCACTTTCCCAATTTTTCTGGTAGGTTTCCTGCTGAATATGCTTCCATTCTATTCGCCCCTACTAATCCGCAAAGCATTGAAAATTACATATCCCGGCGGACTGAGTTCTGTTCATTTGGTTTTCAGTTTAGTTACTTTCCCTGTTTTCTACCTGCTTCAGGCAATAGTGATATTCAATAAAATAAAAGCTGCGTGGTGGATAATAATCTTATTCTTCCCAATGCAATACTTGTTGGGCAAATTTGCTTTTCAATGGTACAGGAAATTCAAAAAACTGCGTATAAAGTTCGGATACCGGAAATTGGAAAAACAGAAATCGCCCGTACTAGAACAAACAAAATTACTCCACGATCAAATTATTGAAATGGTTCAGGCCCGTGCTTAAACTGCTGTTTCCTTATCAAACCAAATTCAGTTGCATAACAAAATCACAGCCGAAATAACCGTATCTTTGCAACCTTGTTTTATCAAATAAATAGCATGAAAATATATTTAGCACCGTTGCAAGGACTTACCGACTGGATTTTCAGGGAATCGTTTACTGAAAATATTGGTGCGTTCGACAAAACATATACGCCTTTCGTTCGCGTGCAAAACGGGGAGTTTTACCGTCCAAGCCAGTGCAATGATTTGCTGCCCGCTCACAATACTTTTCAGAAACCTGTTCCACAATTTCTGGGTAAAAGTGCCGATTCGTTTAACCGTTTCGAAGCATTGTGCCTCGAACATAATTATACGGAAGCCAACATCAACATGGGTTGTCCGTTCCCAATGATTACCGGCAAACGAATGGGTGCAGGGATATTGGCACAACCTACAGAAGTGGCGGAACTGCTGGCCGGCATCTTTGCCGATACTAAACTGAATATTTCTGTAAAATGCAGGTTGGGACAAGAAAATACCAGTGAATTTGAACAACTGATTCCTGTTTTCAATGAATTTCCGTTGGAAGAAATCATTATTCATCCCCGCGTTGGCAAGCAACAATACAAAGGCGAAGTGGATCAGGAAGCTTTTGCCCTGTATGCTCCACAACTAAAACATCCTGTATGTTATAATGGTGACATATTAAGTAGTAAGGATGTAGAAAAAATCCGGCAGTTGGCGCCTCAGATCGACCGGATAATGATAGGACGAGGCATTCTGCAAAACCCATTTCTATTGGCAGAAATCAGAAAACAAGAACTCACACAGAGCGAAAAATCGGGTATGTTGCGTAGTTTTCATGTATCGCTCATTAAGCATTGCAAACAAAAATACTCCGGCGACTTACACCTGCTCAAACGCCTGGAAGAGTTGTGGGAATATCATTCAGCTGTATTCGAAGATGGGAGAAAAATCTATAAGCAAATAAAAAAATGCAAGACAATGGATCAGTACGAAGGGGTTGTTTTTGCGGCTATCAATAATATGGAGTAATTTATGCAACCGCTGTCAAGGTCTTCGACCGTTGACAGGGTTGTGTCAAGCTTCCTTCCAGAAAATCTAAACTAACGCCCACTTACTACCAACTATTTAAACCGGCATCCTTCCAAATGATCGTTCACCATGCCCGCGGCCTGCATAAATGCATAACAAATAGTTGAACCCACAAACTTGAAACCTCGCTTCAGCAAATCTTTGCTCATAGCATCCGACTCAGGAGACTTTGCAGGAATACCCGCATTACTTCGGGGATGATTATCAATAGTTTTACCTCCCGTAAATTGCCAAATATACTTATCGAACGTTCCAAACTCAACTTGCACCTGCAAAAAAGCTTTTGCATTACCAATCGTGGCGCGTATTTTTGCCTGATTCCGCACAATGGATGCATCCTGCATCAGTGATTGTATTTTATCTTCGTCGTACAATACAATTTTCGCCACATCGTAATTATCAAATGCCCTACGAAAATTCTCGCGCTTATACAAAATAGTACGCCAACTAAGCCCGGCCTGAAAAGCATCCATCACCAGAAATTCAAACAATTTTCGGTCGTCGTGCAGCGGTGTGCCCCATTCATCATTGTGATAAGCCCGCATTAAGGCATCTTCGCCCGGCCAGTTACAATCAGTTGATTCCATAATATGTAATTTAAAATAATGAAAGTAAAAGTTAGATCCCTATAGCAACTTCTTTATCCTGTAAATGTTGTATTTTTGTATTTCAACAAACACCTGCACAAAAATAATAAAGAATTTTATTAGTTGACAATTAGAAATTGTCTGAGACGAGTTATATTATGATAAATACCATCAAGTTAATAGAGAAATACTATACAAAAGGCAGTGAAGTTCATTACATACTACTGAAACATTGTACACAAGTAAGAGATAAAGCCTTGCAAATAGCAACTTCAAATCCTCATTTGCAACTCGACACTACATTCATTGCTGAGGCAGCTATGCTACACGATATTGGTATTTTTTTATGCGATGCTCCCCGCATCCATTGCCACGGATCGCATCTTTATATCCAACATGGTTATCTGGGTGCTGATTTATTGAGAAGCGAAGGATTCCCGCGTCATGCTTTGGTTTGTGAACGGCATACCGGTGTGGGACTAAGTCTGAAAATGATTCAGCAAACTAATCTTCCTTTACCCCAAAGGGATATGTTGCCGATTTCTCTCGAAGAACAAGTAATTTGTTATGCTGATAAGTTTTTCTCCAAAACACAACTGGACGAAAAAAATTCATTAAGTAGGATTAGAACTCAACTTGAACGATTTGGCGAAGCAGATGTAAACAAATTCAATGAATGGCATTCATTATTTGAAAATCATACATCCGTTTAGTTGAATTTATGAGCGAAACCCACACTTACAAGTTGCTTCAGCTGCATTTTGGCTATTGAACCACCAGTCTCAATTACTGTGTTATCATATCGTGGATTGAAAGAAATGCGGGTAGATAAAAAACGATTAATTGTCAGATTACATACCATTTCCCAGTCGATTTCTACGTGGCTACAATCTGTGAAAAATGATAAATTAGAATCCAACTGTATCTCAGGAGTCAGCGGATAGGAAAGTACTGCTTTAAAAGAGCTACCCATTACACTCAATACTTTTTCTCCTGTTTTCACACCAAAAAGATTTGGATTTACTTTTACATTGTCACTTACATAAATGTATTTGTAAGAAACAGGCGCTACCATTAAAGATAAAATATTTTTGTATTTATAATCCAAACCGATTCCAATATTTAATCTGATTGGAGTCAAAAATGAAGTTTTCATAACAGTCGAATTAATTCCGTTATAACTGTTGAAAAACTGGGTGGAGAAATCGACAGAAGCACTATAAAAGAAATTTCCTTTCGCTTTAACTCCTAACTTACTGTTAATTTTAAAAATGTCATCGTTGGTACTTAACATCCTCAACGTATCTCCGGCAACCGAATTAAATCCCATATGCCATTCACCGGTATTATCCCATTGAATATCTTTATGGTGATAAGACAATTGACCGGTCATAATGCCTAAAATTGCTATATTGCTGTTCCCGCCCTGATACCAATTACCCGACACTACACTTTCGGAGAACTGAGCCATGGCAGTTGCTTTATATTGCCAGGGACCCATTTGCTCTCTGTGTACTATTAATCTATGCCTATTTGATTTAAATTCATCGTCATCGTCAATAAATTTAACCTTTTTAAATGGCCTTTCCTTTATATAATAATTTTTATTTCCATCTGGATCTGGCAATTCATCAAAGGTAGCAACATACAAATAGGCTGCTTTTGCAGTAATTTCATCGCGTATAGCCTGACGTAAGTCTGTGATAATTTGAGTCGGAGTCTGTGTTGGAATTGGTTTAAGAATTCCACTGGTTAATGTAGTTGAGGTTTTTCCATTAAGCAACGTACTGAAATCAGGTTTCGCATCCCAATTGAACTTGTAAGGCAACCCTTTATAGACTAACTCAATTAATAACGGATTTGCAAGAAATAATAATGAATCGGCTCTTGACACTTTAACATTGTAATGTTCCGGGATTAATATTGTGCTATCTTTAGGAAGTATATTTTCTTGTTTTTCTGTAGAATCAGCACTTGAAATCTTTTCTATTGTTTTTACTGCTTCTAATATTTCTTTCTTCTGTTTGGAACTTAAATTAGTAGATTTTATACTGGAAACTGTAACGGCAAATGCTTCTAAAACACTGTCGGGGTCTAAAATTTGGGATTTGCGTGTGGTGGAACTATTTTTCTGAGGGAACTGTTGAATGGCTTGCGTTTTAGCAATATATAAAAATGAAATAGCAAGAACAATTAATTTAAACTTCATAATTCACAACTTTTAATCCTTAAATATTTAGCACTAAAAACCAGTTCCAGTTTTAAGTTCAGTTTTAATAATTATCAAATCCGGGCGGAAGCATTTTATTTCCTGTTTTAGCCCCAAGTTCCTTTATTTTTTCGGCAGTTCGGATAATATTTCCGGAACCATCTTTCATTTTTTTCATAGCATCATCATACGAGTTCGATGTACGATCTATATTAGCTTTTATTTTTGCCATATCTTCGGCAAATCCAATAAATTTATCGTATAAAGCACCGCTCAATCGAGCTATTTCCTGAGCATTTTTTGTTTGGTTCTCTTGCTTCCAAATAGACGAAATTGTTCGCAATGTAGCCAAGAGTGTTGTTGGACTTACGATTACAATTTTCTTTTCCCATGCATAGGCAAATATCTCACTATCTCCTTGAACAGCAACAGAAAATGAAGCCTCGATAGGCAAAAACATCAATACAAAGTCTGGAGTATTCAGATTTTGTGCATTCTGATAATTTTTTTCACTTAACAGTTTTACATGGCTACGCAAAGATGCGAGATGATCTTTCAAGTACACGACACGCTGTTCCTCCGTATCAGCAGACATCAATCGTTCATATGCTATTAACGAAACTTTAGAGTCAATAATAATGTGTTTATTGTCCGGCAAATGTATAATCACATCCGGACGTTGAACATTGGAATCGGCTCCATCAATAACTTCTTCACGCTCATATTCCTGCCCTTTGGTCAGACCGGATCGTTCCAAAACCCGTTCCAAAATTACTTCGCCCCAGTTCCCCTGTTTTTTCACATCACCTTTCAAAGCTTTGGTCAGGTTGTTAGCTTCTTCGCTCACCCGTGCATTTAACTCAGTAAGCTTTTTCACTTCTTCTCGTAAGCTTATCTTGTCGCGTAATTCCTTATCGTAAGTTTCATCCACTTTCTTCTCGAAAAGTTGAATTCTTTCTTTTAATGGATTTAGAATTTCGCTCAGGTTTTTATGGTTCGAAACTGTAAATTCGTCAGAACGTTCTTTCAGTATTTTTGATGCAATGTTTTCAAACTCGGTTGTGAGTCTCTTTTGTAAGTTCTCAATCTCGCTTTTCTGGTTTACGAGTTTCTCGGCTAAATTTTCATTTACGGTTTTCAGAGTCGCAACTTCTATGCCACGATTATTGGCAATTTCCAATTGCAAAACCAGTTCAAGTTGTATTTTTTGCAATTCTTCTGACTTCATTCTGAGAGTTTCGAGTGCAACAGATTTTTGCATTTCTGACTCATTATTAGTCATTAATAGTTTTCTCTCGATTGCTTCGGATTGTATGCGTAAAGCTGCTTGCTTGCGTGAACTAATAAACCATGCTAGCAAAAACCCAATAATCAATGTAAACAAAGCGAGATAGAATTCCATAAATTTAGCGTTATTATGCGTTTTTTAGAATATTAGTTGACTGGTAATAACATTAATCGAACAAAGTGGGGTGATCTTCTTCCAATTTACGAATAATAGCCAGCATGAGTGTTTCCCTGATAAATTTTGATTTATTCTGTATTTTATACTTTGCGATATAGCGATTTAACGCTTTATTTTCCTCGTCATTCAGTGTGAAAATCTGTCGATTCGTCCGCAATGAATTGCGCTGAGAAGCAGGAATTGGAGTTTTTTTTGCCATAAGGTGTCGATAATCTGCACAAAAATAATATTATCCTATCACAATTAACGGGATTATAACAAAAAACTGTATTTTTGAAATTATTTTGATGATTATCAGTCTATATTATATATTGTGGCATTATTCTATTCTATTTTTTAAAGTTTAAATTTCAACCTATAATTAATTCTATAAATCAACTCCAAAACTATGGCTGAACACAACAACTTAGGCGAACTTGGTGAAGAAAGAGCACAAGCATTTTTGCGTTCTAAAGGTTATCGGATACTCCATACAAACTGGCAGTGTGGAAAATTAGAACTTGATATTGTGGCTCGAAAAGATGAATGGCTAGTAATAGTAGAGGTAAAAACGCGTTCTACTGAAACCTTCGAACATCCGCAGGAAGCAATTACAAACCGGAAAATTCGAAATATTGTAAATGCTGCTCACGAATATATTTTTCAATTCGACTGGCAAGGCGAAACACGCTTTGACGTTATATCCGTCATTCCACGCGGACAAACTTTTGAAATTGAACATATAGAAGATGCATTTTTATCTCCTTTAATCTAATTTTTGCATTTTTATTCCCGAATTACTTATTTAAATTCTGAATTTCAGGCTTAAATGTATATAAATTCGTCAAAATAGCAAGAAAAAATGTTTTAAAATATATCTTTTTATGTTTTATGTCTCAACATGTTTGCGTACTTTTGCAAAACTAAAAAGATAACTATTGACATATATTTCATGTTATAAATTTACTATTAAACCTACTAAAAATGAAATCGTTAGAAAAAAGTGTTGCGGAAAAACTATTAAAGATTAAAGCTATTAAATTACAGCCAAACAATCCATTTAACTGGGCCTCGGGTTGGAAATCACCAATATATTGTGACAATCGGAAGACATTATCATATCCACAAATCCGCAGTTTTATCAAACTGGAACTAGCTCGTTTAATTTTGGAAATGTATCCTGATGTAGAAGTTATAGCAGGTGTTGCAACCGGTGCCATTGCACAAGGTGCTTTAGTGGCCGATGCACTTGGCTTGCCTTTTGTATACGTACGCCCAACTCCAAAAGATCACGGATTGGAGAATATGATTGAAGGTGATTTACGACCTCGCCAGAAAGTAGTGGTTATTGAAGATTTAATTTCAACCGGTGGCAGTAGCCTGAAAGCTGTTGAAGCAATCCGAAATGATGGTTCTGAAGTGCTTGGAATGTTGGCTATTTTTACTTATGGCTTCCCGATCGCTGAAGAAAAATTCAAAATAGCCAAAGTAAAACTTACAACTTTGTGCGGATACGAAGCTGTTTTATCTGAAGCACTTGCAACTAATTATATTGCATCTGACGACATAGAAACCTTGCAGGAATGGAGACAAAACCCTTCTGAATGGAGAACTGAATAGACTACTTTGTTGTTCTACATTTGAAAAATAATTTCCAAACAAAATAAACAAGTATGACTACATACGAAAGCGATATAAAAACCATTTCTTCGAACGAAGAAATGGTTTTTGGTATACTGAGTGACCTTAAAAATTTAGACAAACTTAATGAAAACCCATCCCTAGCCGACAAAGCAAAAGATTTGCAGTTTGACACCGACAGTTGCAGCTTTGTGGTGGAAGGATTTGGGAAAATGGGTTTTAGAATTGTAGAACGCGAACCATTTAAAACCATAAAACTGGCATCAGAAAATGCGCCTGTTGAAATTAATGTGTGGATTCAGCTTAAACCAATCAATGAAAACGAAACTGCTTTGAAGCTAACGTTGAAAGCCGAATTACCGATGATGATAAAAATGATGGTCGACAAAAAATTGAAAGAGGGCATTAATGTAATTGCCGATATATTAGCAAAAACGTTGAGTAAATAAGGCTGAAATCTGTAAATATATAATTAGAACTTACATCATGGCAACTAAACTTTGGGAAAAAAGCACACAGGTAAACGAAAAAATAGAAGCTTTTACTGTTGGTCGCGACCGTGAAATGGATGTATTTTTAGCAAAGTACGATGTACTCGGATCCATGGCTCATATACGAATGCTGGAGTCAGTTGGTTTGTTGCAAGCAGATGAGTTGAAGTTATTGCTGGCAGAATTAAAAAATATATACCGTCTGACCGATGAAAACAAATTTATAATTGAAGAGGGCGTAGAAGATGTTCATTCGCAAGTAGAATTAATGCTTACCCGTAAATTAGGAGATATCGGCAAAAAAATTCACAGCGGCCGGTCACGCAATGATCAGGTACTGGTGGATTTGAAACTTTTTGCCCGCGCAGAAATAGAAAAAACCGTGACTTCTGTTACCGACTTATTCGATGTACTTATTTCACAAAGTAATAAATACAAAGACGTTTTACTTCCCGGTTACACACATCTTCAAGTTGCCATGCCTTCGTCTTTCGGCCTTTGGTTTGGCGCTTATGCAGAAAGTCTGGCTGACGATTTGCAATTACTACTTTCTGCTTGGAAAATCACTAACCGTAATCCACTCGGCTCTGCTGCTGGATATGGTTCTTCATTTCCACTGAATCGTCAAATGACAACAGATTTGTTGGGTTTTGACAGTATGAATTATAATGTAGTTTATGCTCAAATGGGACGGGGCAAAATGGAACGCACCGTAGCTAACGCTCTGGCAAGTGTAGCCGCAACTGTAGCAAAACTTGCTTTTGATGCTTGCATGTTTACCTCACAAAATTTTGGATTTATCCATTTACCCGATGAATTTACAACCGGTTCGAGCATTATGCCTCACAAAAAGAATCCGGATGTATTTGAGCTAACGCGTGCAAAATGCAATAAATTACAATCGCTTCCACAACAAATTATTATGATTACCAATAATTTGCCATCCGGTTATTTCCGCGATTTACAAATTATCAAGGAAGTGTTTGTTCCTGCATTTGCGGAATTGACCGATTGTCTTGAAATGACTACTATGATGATGGGACAAGTGGAAGTAAATACAAAAATACTTGATGATAGTCGTTATGATTACCTTTTCAGTGTGGAAGAAGTCAACCGTTTAACGCTAGCAGGAGCCCCATTCCGGGATGCCTATAAACAAGTGGGATTACAAATTGAAGCTGGTAATTTCAAGCCGAACAAAACAGTGAATCATACCCATCAGGGCAGCATAGGAAATTTGTTTAACGACGAGATTTGTATATATAAAGATTCTATTATCAACGATTTTACTTTTGAAAATATTAGCAAAGCTGAAAAACTATTGCTAGAATCATAACTGCACAATATCTAAAACCAACATTTTATTTCTAATACATTTGTAACTTATAAAGCCGATTTTTGAATCGGCTTTTTTTTGTGTCTATAATTTTAGGGTTTATAATAAAATTACTGATTTTTTAAAATTTATTTTTCAAGAACAGCTTTAAGTTAAGCAATAATTATTATATTTGCAATCGACATTTTAAAACAATATTTCAACTATTTATTTAAATAAGCAGCAATTTAATTGGAATTACTATAAAGTAATCAAATATTCGTAATTTATCAAATTCTAACAGGCTTAAAATATATTGTCATGAAAAAAAAACCACTCATTATTTTGTCATTCGTTTTCACACTTTTAAGTATTTCAGCTCAGAAGCCCCCAATGAAATATGGGAAAGTTGATCAATCCGATCTTGAAATGAAAGTATATCCGGCTGATTCAAGCGCAACTGCAGTTGTGTTGTGCAATTACGGTTATTTTAATGCAAGTGAGATACAATTCGTACACCAAATTCGTATTAAAATTTTGAAAGAGGAGGGCAAAAGTAATGGTAATTTCTCGGTTCCAGCTGATGAAAAAACAAATGTGAAAGGTCAGACTGTGAACTTAGAAAATGGGGTTCCGGTAGTTACAAAACTTAATAAAGATGGTATTTTTATTGAGCGAGTTACGAAAAACAACTATCGTGCAAGAGTAGCTATGCCAAATGTTAAAGTCGGATCAGTAATTGATGTTGAGTTCTACTATAATGGATTACCTTCATATTGGGATTTTCAAAAAACAATTCCAATGCGTTGGAGCGAAATAGTCCTTGAAGAAAATTCAAATTTTACTTTCAGAAAAAATTTCACAGGATACATTCCACTTTCAGTGTCTACAGATGAAAGGTGGGTTACTAATGGAGTCCCTGCTTTTAAGTCCGAGAAGTATATTAACAACATTGATAATTATTTGACACGAATGAATATTGAAATATCGAGTATCCATATTCCAGGCCGCTTATATAAAGATTATGCTACAGACTGGGGAGCAGTAGCTAAAACTTTACGAGAAGCTGAAGATTTTGGGCAACAACTTACAGGAATCTCTTTTTTCCTTGGAGGACTTGAAAAAGAAATAAAATCAACCACCTCGACCCCGGAAGAAAAATTATCAAAAGCTTTTATTGCAATAAAGAAAATGAAATGGAACAATGAAAAAAGCCTGACAACCTCAAATAGTGGATTGAGTATTAGCTTTAATAAAAAAATAGGTAATTGCGCAGATATAAACCTTACACTTACACTTTTGCTCCGCAAACTTGGAATAGATGCTAATCCAATGGTTTTGAGTACTCGTGATAACGGATTGTTACCACCCTATTCTGTAAGTCTGGACAGATTGAATTATGTAGTAGTTCAGGCGATAATTGGAGAAAAGTCATATTTATTGGACGCAACTGAAGATTATTTACCACTAGGCATGTTACCTGAACGTACGATTAATGGACGTGGACTGTTGATTAAAAAAGAAACTTACGAATGGGTAGATTTAACTCCACAGAAGAAGGAAAAATTTGTTTCCGTACTAAACTTAAAGTTGTCGCCAGATGGTACTATGAAGGGAAATTGGGTAAAATCAACTTTTGATTATGCAGCTTTAAATCAGCGCAATCATTACAAATCTTTTAATAGTGAAGATGAATATCTAAAATCTATTGAAAGCAGCAACAATGGACTTTCAATAGAAAGTTATAAAATTACCGGATTAGACAGTATTCAACAACCTTTAAATGAAGAATTATCAATCGTTTTAAAAAACAGGGCAACAAAAGCAACCAATCAATTATTTATAAATCCTCTACTTTTTGACAAGTATACCGAAAATCCATTTAAAGCTCAGGAAAGGGTTTATCCGGTTGATTTTACAACTCCAATTGAAAGAACTCAAATTCTTACTCTGGAGTTGCCAACCGGTTATACCATAGATCAGTTACCAAAAAATATCAAAATGACATTACCTGAAAATTCTGCAAATTTTCAAATGTTATCTTCAATTGATGGAAACACGGTGCAAGTTCTCTTTAAACTGAACATAAGTAAGGCTGTATTTTATCAACCTGAATATCAAAACTTAAAAGCATTTTTTGATGAATTAGTAAAAAAACAATCAGAAATGTTGATAATAAAAAAAGTATAAGGTTATGACTAAAAAAATTAGTTTATGCATCGCATTGCTGCTATCGACAATAGTTTTGTCTGCAAAAGAGTTGAAATATCCGGTAAGCGAAATTCCGGCAGCATTGAAAGAAAACGCTCATACCGTTTTCCGCTTATATCAGCAAGAAGTAGAGATAAAATCTGAGAAATCGGCTATGGTTACTATTACTGAAGTCCGTACTATTCTAAATAAAAATGGAGAAAAAAATAGTTATTTCCATGATTATTATGATTCTATGAGTAAAATAATAAACTTGAAAGGGAAGTTGTATGACGAACAAGGAAAACAAATTCGCAGCTTTGGAGCAGATGATATTATAGATTGCAGTGGAATTAGTGGCTATTCGATGTACGAGGACAACAGGGTTAAGTCAATTGATCCAAAATATCTGACCTACCCTTTCACAGTTGAATATTCCTATCAAATTGATTTGAAACAAACTTTTGAATTACCATCATGGAACCATGGGAGTGAGAATACTTCCTATGAAAACTCTTCGTTTGTGGTTAAAACACCAGTGGGTTATTCCTTCCGATACAAAGAATATAATTTATCAAAAGGAGTTGTAAAAACCAGTCAGGATGGGAAAGACATTTACACATGGTCGCTAACCAACTTAAAGGCAAGGTCTGACGAACCAATGTCATCCAGAACAACAAAAGATTTTCCGTTAGTTCAGTTAGCTCCAAATAAATTTGATGTTGGAGAAACAACTGGATCTTGTGAAAGTTGGAAAAAAATAGGAGAATGGGCTTCAACATTAAATAGTGGTAAAGACAAACTTCCAGAAGCCACAGTGGCAAAGATGAAAGAAATTACTGCAAATTGCAAAAATGAGATTGAAAAAGTGAAAAAGGTATATGAATACATGCAACAAAAAACAAGGTATGTAAGCATTCAGATAGGTATTGGTGGCTGGCAACCTTTCGATGCAAGCGTGGTGGATAAATTTTCGTATGGTGATTGCAAAGCGCTATCTAACTATACTAAGGCTTTATTGGCTTCTATTGGTATAAAAGCTTATTATATCTTAGTGAAAGCAGAATCTGAAAGTGATAATATCGATGAATCATTTCCTTCAAGTCAATTTAATCATGTAATGGTTTGTGTTCCTTTAGAAAAAGACACCGTATGGCTTGAATGCACGAACCAACGTTTGCCTTGTGGCTTCAATGGCGATTTTACGGACGATAGACAGGTTTTATTGGTAGACGGTGAAAACAGTCGGTTGGTGCATACGCGAACTTACCCTGCAAGCGAGAACTGTATTAGCAGGCATTCCAATGTAAACCTTACTGATGAAACTTCGGGAGTGGCTGAAGTCAAAGCAGTATACAAAGGATTGTGTTACGATGAAATTTTGCCGATATATTATGCCGATAATGCCGATAAGAAAAAAATGGCTACACAACGCATTGAACTTCCATCGTTTACATTAGATAAATTTTCATATACCGAGGACAGGGATAGAACACCTTCATTTGATGAGAATCTGAATATTTCCATTTCAAATTATATTCATAAATTAGTGAGTGATATCTCTTTGCTACCTCTAAACTTTATGAATAAACTTACTTCTATACCTGAAAAGGTAAGAAATAGAAAGACAGACATGTGCATTCGCCGGCCTTATATGGAAAATGACACTGTAGTTTATCAGCTACCTAAAGAATATCAGGTGACAGAACTCCCTGAACAATCAGAAATTATAAGTAAATTCGGAAAATACACAGCTAGTTCTACTTTTAAAGGAAATTTAATAAGTTATATTCGCCATTTCGAATTAATTAAAGGTATTTTTCCACCTGAAGCTTATTCCGAGTTTCGTGATTTTCTGGAACAAATTTCTACAGCCGATGGCGCAGTTGCCAGCTTAAAGAGAACTCCTGCAATTGCAAGCAACAAATAAAACTGATTAAGCATACTCTTGAACAAAAAATGTCCTTCGTTAAAGTGCGGAGGATATTTTTCGTTTAAATGCAAAATTAGAATGTTGAAGTATAATTTTAAAGAAAGGTTAAGCAGTACAGTCATTGCTTAATTACGATTTGATATCCTCTTTTGAATGGTTTAGGTTAGGAGGACAAATTATAACCTATGTTCACTATACCCACACTGACTATACTGCTATCTTCCTGTCAATAATTATATTCAGGGCTAAATTAGATAAAATGATCTATGAAACCAAAATTTGAGTCAAATATTATTGGACATCTAGTTTTTTAAATACCTGAATAACAAATGATTAAAGTTTGACAACCAACAAATATTGGACATTTGTTAAAAAATAAAGTGGCTTAAGAAAAAATCCTTTCTATATGGACAAAGAAAGTTGAAAAAAATGGAAAATTTAATTTTGAATGGTGGTTAATTTCTTTAAAAATGAATCAATTTCTTTCGTCGTTTGGAGATTCATTTTTCTCGCTAAGCGCTGTTTTAGTTTATATAAACTATCAGAAGTAGCATAAAGTAGTAACATTCTATCTGAATTAGGTATCTCAAGAAGTTGAAAACAGCACCAAGTTATCTCTTTTCTGGTAATTGTAGGATAACTCATCTCTAATTTATCAATAATCTGATTGAAGGCTTGATTCATTTCTGATTTAAAAAGACTCCAATCATTCAGATGCAAGGTACTAGTATATAAATTTATATCGAGTATTTCTCTTTCAGCTGCTGAAGCACTTTTGCGCATGTCTTGTTGCAAAATCCGCGTATCTTCAATTCTTTTAGATAAATTTATTGTCAAATAATCCTGTTTACTTGCTATTTTATTTTCAAATAACTCAATTTTCCCCTTTTTAAATTTATTTCTTGTATAAAAAACATAAACAAAATAAAAGCCCGATATCAACACTACAACAAGAATTAACCCAGATGAAATTAAGTTTTGTTTGACCTCATTGGTTTCTTGTGATTTGGCATGTATATTTTCAAGAACTGTAATTTTAGTTTGTGACTCAACCTTACGAACAGAGTCACAGCAGTTCTGATATTGAGTCATGTACTTACCCATCTGCTTGATATCATTGTGCAGATATTCAACATCTACTAAAATCCTGTAACATTCGCGTTGAATAAAGAAAGTTGAAGGATATTTTAATGCAATTTTCGCATAATATGATGCAGAATCATACTGTTCAGTGTCAAAATTCAAATCAGCCAAATAGAAGCATCTATATGAATAGTTGTTTAGTCTAGCCGGAAAATACAAACTCTTTTGAAGATAGTATTTCGCTGAATCTAATTTTGCAGCTTTATAATAATTTATGCCAATTTCTTGATAAGTTACTCCTAACAACATTGAATCATTATGTTGCGAATCTACTATACGATAATAATAGAGTGCGGTGTTATAATTTTTCAACAATCTAAAAGTTCTACCAATAGCTAAAACTTTAAAATTAGCTTTTACCTTTTCCCCTGCTTTATTAAAACTCTCAACTGATAATCTATATTTCTTTAAGGATTCTTTATATTCTTGTTGGATGCAACAAATATCGCCCATATCCCCATAAATTAATCCATGTAATTTACTTTCGGTATCATCTTGCAAACAATCTAAGGCCTTCATATAGAAAATTGTAGCATCATCATATCTCTGTGACATCAAGCAATGTCTACCATTTAAGTAATAACAGGTTGCTAAACGAATTTTATTCGAATGACTTTGATAAAAACTAATCGAAAAATTTAAGAGAGAATCTGGTTTAAGAGGTTTCGAATTATTGTCTAATGCTTGAAAAAGCAATAAACCATACAAAGCACGCGAAGATTCAGACTTAATATTTTGAGGATGAATAAGTTGTAGTATCTTTAAAGCAGAGTCTGGCCTAGAGTCTACCAACTGCTCAGCTGTTTTCAATTCATTGGGTATGACCGAACAACAGGAGAAAAAGTAACATAAGCATGAAAAAAAAATGAGGAGTCTAAAATTCATAACTAGTTTCCCATGATTGGAGAATAGAGTAGTTCCTTTCTCTGGAAATATTTAAGGTGATTAAATGCAAATATATAAATTTAAATTTGCATTTAATCACCTTAATTAAAACATCAAGATTTAATAGATAAATTTTAGTTTTAGTAACAAGGAATTAATGTGAGACTAAGCCTTCCATAACCAATTTCTAAAGGCAATTCCGCACGCTGGATCTCCTGAAATTTTTAAATTGGAATTATTAACTCCAGTATGGCTCTCGTAACTATTGATAATGCTGGGTTTAATTTGCTTTGATTGGTCTGATAAATTAAATTTTTCCATGAAGTCAAGATTCTCATCAACTATCTCTAAAGTAGTTTCATCAATCATGTCTTTTAATTCATTTTCACTTACAATAGAAATTTCAATTTTATTAACTGCAGGATTCCAATGTTCACCATTAACAAATCCCTTAATAACCGGACTTAAACTAATAAGTCCAGTATTAACATTATTCCCCGAAAGGACAAGTTCAGCTACTTTTTTATTGAAAAGAGTAATAACATCTAAGACAGTTTTTTTATCAACTCCAATTCCATCTCTTAGCAGCTCATCAACAATTTCAGATTGACTGAAATTACAGCTTTCAATAACCTTGGCATCATAGATATTAGAATATTTATAATGCAGGTTCTTTTTCAACGACACTTTTAAAACAGGCTTCATAGTTTGAAAATTTTATTTAATTACATTTTAAAATTTATATCATCAACGAGACGGTTTTACATCCGCCTCGTTGTGAAATAGTCATTTTAAAGTTGAATAGTTCCAATTAAATTGGTTGAGCCGTAGCTAATTTTTATAGTGAACCTTCCACTATCAAAACCTCCAGTTTCAATCACAGTTTCATGGGTTGAGTTTGTATCAACTACTTCTTGATAAACGATGCTTCCAGTCGCATCTACTATAGAAATTTGTGCTACTCCAACTGGACTGCTGAATAGAATTCCCAGTTCAGTGTCGTCTAAAGTTACAGATACTGGAATGATAGAAATTGATCTAGTCATCATCAAAGTTCCTCGACCAGAAGGATCTTTTGCTAATGGTACATCAACAGCAAAAACAGACTGAAGCGGAAGGAAAAAAACGGAAGTAAATAAGATGCTCACGAGCACTGATTGAATCTTTTTCATAAACTTTGAATTTAAATATTGAACATAGGATTTTAGAAATCAAATAGTGGTAACCTTTCAAGGTGCTAAATTATGGATAGAAAATTGCATATGCAAATATTTTGCAAATATAAATTAGGACAAGCCAAATTACATCCAATTGATTAAGTGGTATTTAGCAGATGACAAACCATTATTTTTAGGACAAGCCTAAAAAAGAGTGGAAATAGGGGCTAAAAACAGGAAGGGTTTTGTGTAAAAGCAGAAAAATGAGAAATAAAATATTATTTTCCCGCTGATTTATCTTTCAATAATTTGTCGAGCTCTTTGGTACTTTTCAAACTCATTTTTTGGGTCAATCGTTGTTTCAATTTGTATATACTGGCTGGTTGGCTATCTAATACAAGTGCCAAATCGGGATTAGGAATATCTAACAAATATAGACAGCACCAAGTCAATTCTTTTCTGGTAATATCAGCATAATCAGATTCCAAGGTACTAATAATATTGTTGAACGTTTTATTCATAAGCCGTTTAAATACATCCCAATCGTTTATATGCAAACAAATATTATACAATTCTTTATCCATTTGCTCCCGCTGACTAATTGGAGCTTTTTTATAGAGCACAATCTGAGAAGCTCTAGTGTCTTCAATTTTCTGCTTCAGGCTATCCACAAGAGAGTTTTGCTTTTGGCTAATTTGAACTTCGGCTTCTTCAAGTTCTTTTTCTTTGCCCCTATTTCGTTTTCGTAAACGATAAAGAACATAAAGACTAATCAATATGATAATAGGTAATATCCACCCAAGTACTGCGAGATATTTTTTCGTTTTGTTAGCAGTCTCTGATGTTTGATGCAAATCTTCTAAAACAGTAGATTTAGTTTGGGATTCAACTTTACCAACAGAATCAGAGCAAGCTTGAAAGCGAGTCATAAAAACAGCCATTTTTTTGAAATTCCCTCGAACATATTCAGTGTTTGCTAAAAGCCTATAACATTCACGTTGAGTAAAAAAACTAGCTGGATATTTTAATGCAATTGAAGCATAATGATATGCAGAATCATACTGTTCTTTATCAAAATATAAATCTGCTAAGGTAAAGTATTTAACTGCATAGTTGTTAATTTTGTATGGAAAATGCAAACTCTGCCGAAGATAATACTTTGCAGAATCATATTGCTTAGCCCAATAGAAATTAATTCCCATTTCTTGGAATGCAACTCCACGAAATATTGAATCGTCAGTTTGAGCGAGTGCTTGAAGATAATATTTATGAGCTGATTTAAAATCTTTTTTGAACCGAAATGTTCTTCCTATATCAACAATTCTATAACTTGCATCTATCGGTTTCCCAGCACTAGTAAAACAATCAACAGAAAGCTTGTATTTCTTTTGAGCTTCATTATAATCCATTTGAACCATACAAATATCTCCCATATCTGCATACACTTTACCCATCAAAATATAATCTTTTCTATTTTGAAGACAATCTATTACTTTCAGATATAGTCTAGTAGCTTCATCATATCGCTGAGCATTTTTATAAATTCGTCCTTTATAAAAATAGCATGTAGCTAAATGCACATTATCGTTTGTTTTCAGGTAGTATTTTAAAGAGAAACTGATTACAGAATCCGGCTGCAAAGTCATTTTGCTATTATCCAATGCCTGAAAAAGTAAAATACCGTACAATGCCCTGTCAGAGTTAGACAAGTTTTGCGTCGACTTAATTCGTTTTAAAATCTGTAATGCTGAGTCAGGTGATGTTTCCATCATCCGTTCAGCTGTTTTGATCTCATTGGGCATGAGTGAGCAACCTACCAGAATCAGGAAAAAAAATGGAAGAATTAATCGAATTTTATAATGCATAATTCAGCCTGCACAAATAGAATTTGGGATGGTTGTATTTAAATGCAAATCTACAGATTATTATTCATTTTCCCGCATTATAAAGGCTTTTGTGATTAAAATGATATGTTAAGTTCTGTTTGCTTACTGAAAATTGGTGCAAATATATTTATGTAACCAGTGGTGCATTTAGACTACAAGTGATTTTAAATTGTTGGTATTTTGGTTTAATGATTTGTTTATCATTTGAATAACCATCACAGCAGTGATTTTTGATAATATTCTTATTTTATATAAATCAGGAAACTTAGCATAGTTTCGACGAATCATAAATTGTTCGCAAAATTCAGTAAAGAGTGTTTCAATTCGTTTTCTTGCTTTTCTGAATACACTCTTAGGGCTACATACAACATGTAATTTATAATAATAAAATTCAACTTTTAACTGGCTCAATAACCTTTGGAATGACTTGTCAAAAGTCTTCCTCGCTAATAGCAGTTCTCGATGGAACGACTTAGTTTGTAGATTGGCAATGTAATGCTGGTAACGATAAAATTGCTATCAGAACAAATCAACTTACCCGAAAACGTTTTGCGGATTCGCACTTTTACAAAAAAAATCTTCGTCTTAGACGATTATAAACACTTCATTCAATTCTTGAACTTAGTGAAGTCGGTGGAATTCTAAACGATTGATATTCTGAGTCAATACTTAGTGATTCTTCTATTATATCTAAAGCGATTAATTCAATATTGTTTTAACATAGACTACGAATTTGATTCAGAAAGTTACTTTTTGGATCAAATTGCTTTAATATCACGAAAATTTTCTCGTACTTTGCTAGAAAGTTGTTAGTTGTATTTATATGATTGGTAACCCGATATATGCGGATTCAGCCGAAATGAACGACTATTTTCATACTATTTTTCTAAATGAACTACGGGTTAATATATAAAATTTATCACTACCAACTCCGATTGTGTTCCAATGCGATATTGTGGACCCCAAAGTCCAAGGCCGGACGAGACATAGTAATGCGTGTTGCCTTTCTTCAAATATCCGTAACCAAGTTCGTACATTTTTTTTACAATCAAATTTCCCGGAAAGAATTGCCCGTTATGCGTGTGCCCTGAAATTTGTAAGTCTATGCCAGTTTGTTCTGCTTCTTCCAGATGAAAGGGTTGATGATCCATCATGATAAACGTTTTGCTCTTATCCAGCCCACTCACCAGTTCCTGTAAACTTTTGCGTTTTTGGTTTGTCCTATCATCTCTGCCTACCACATAAAAACTATTGTCGACCAGACATACTGAGTCTCGTAAGAAAATGATTCCGGCTTTTTTTAGATATTCCTCTGTTGCATTAGGAGTTTCGGCATAATGTTCGTGATTCCCATTTATGGCATATACCCCCAGCGGAGCCTTAATCATTCGCAATTCTTCATCCATATTTTGTTTAATAAGTGGAATTATCGAACGGTCAGAAACATCACCGGCCATTAAAACAATATCGGGTTTCTGGTCGTTGATTAGTTTTACATACGATTTCAGGAACGATTTATCAATAGAAATGCCCAGATGAATATCGCTCACAGCTACTATTTTTATTTTTTTATGTTGAGTTGGCTTGTTGGAACTCAGGTTCAGTTCTACAACAGCAGGATGATTGAACTTGTAATTCCCAATTGCCATGGCCACGCCCGTAATGGCCAAGGTTACAATCATTGCCCAGAGCCTGAAACTAGCCATTCCGGCAGGTGCAAAATGAATCAGATAATTGGCAACCCGTATGATGTCGACAACCAGAAATGAGAAAAACAAATAAATAAAAATCAACATATAACTAAAACCGGCAAAACTAACCACTTTGGCAATCGCCTGAGGCATGGCATTGCCCAGAAACATGGCTATAAAAATAAATGCAAATAAAGTAATGGTGCTAATAAGATAAATAGGACGAAAAATAGAAGCGGGTGGCAAGGCCTGCCATCCGCGAATAACAACATAACTATTTAACGAAAGAAGAATACCTAATGCAATAATAAAAAAACCTAATCTCATAAGTTGATAGTATAATATTATAATGAATTTGTAATACAGACTTTAAACGTTTAATTTTAAATATTGTTTCTACAAAATTAGAAATTCAATCCGTTTTATATCTAACTTTTAGGTAAATGTTGAAATTAAGCTATGATTTTATAAACCACTTTTACATTTTTGAAAATAATTAAGCATATGTACTTGTTTTTATGTAATTTTACCATGTTTATAAATTAACCAATAATGAAAAAGCATTTCATAACATTAAGTCTGATAGTACTATCCTTTTCAAATTTATGTGCTCAAAAGGTTGGGCTCGTTTTAAGTGGAGGCGGTGCCAAAGGTATAACACATATTGGAGTTATCAAAGCATTGGAAGAAAATAATATACCGATAGATTATATCGCCGGAACTTCAATGGGTGCAATTGTAGGAGGAATGTATGCTATGGGCTTCAGCCCCGACGAAATGATTGCGCTCATAAAATCTAAAGATTTCAAAAAATGGTCTTCCGGCGAAGTGGAGACTGAATATAAGTATTATTATCGCAATGCCGATCCAAAACCCAGTTTTGTTGAAGTTTCATTCAACTTACATAATATCGATTCGTTAAATTTTAAGTCACTTATTCTACCTACAAATATTGTTTCTCCACGTCAGATGAATTATGCTTTCGTTCCACTTTGTGCTCAGGCTAATGCGGTGGCTGGTGGGGATTTCGACAAGTTATTTGTACCATTCCGGTGTGTAGCCTCCGACATTTACAACAAGGAAGCCGTTGTTTTTCGTTATGGAGTTTTAGGCGATGCTATACGTGCGTCCATGTCATACCCATTCATGTTTAAACCAGTAATGATTGATCATCGATTATTATTTGATGGCGGAATCTATAACAATTTTCCGGTGGATGTAATGCGGGACGACTTCCATCCTGACATTATGATTGGCAGCGTGGTTGCCAGTAATCCTAAAAAACCAAGCCAAAGCGATATTCTCATGCAAATTCAAAACATGATTATGACACCTACCGATTATTCAATCCCTAAGGATGAAGGCATGTTATTCAAATTTCATATCACGAACATCAAACTGTTTGATTTTACCAAGGTTGATGAATTGGTTCAAATGGGTTATGATTCTGTTATGAATCATATTGACGAAATTAAGGCACGTATTACCCGTCGGACTTCGGCAAAGGAAATTGTTGAAAGAAGAAATAAATTTAAAAGTTTGTTCCCGGAATTAAAGTTTCAGGGCGTTACTGTAGAAGGTGTCGATAGTCTTCAAAAAAAATATGTGGAGCAGGTTTTTCACAACCGGAATGATGTTTTTTCATTGAAAGATTTTAAAGATGACTATTTCAAATTGATTTCTGATGATCAGATTATGGAAGTAGTTCCGCATGCCATTTTCAATTCGTCAACCGGTAATTTTGATTTGAATTTAAATGTAAGAACCCAGAATCATCTGAAAGTGCTGTTAGGTGGCAATGTTTCTTCTACAACTTCCAATCAGGCTTATTTTGGCGTGTCGTATCAAAACCTTACGGAGTATGCTCAGACTGCTTATATCGATGCTCAATTTGGGAAAGTTTATAATGGGTTGGATTTGGGCACGCGTATAGACATTCCTTCTAAAAGTAACTGGTACGTGAAAATGGGTGTTGTTCTCCATAAATTCGATTATTTCGAAGGGGGCGATCAGTTATTTTATAATGATAGCAGAACTGCTAATTTCAGCCAAAACGAGGTTTATGGGAAGTTGAGTGTAGGGCTTCCACTCTCGATGAAAGGTCGGTTGGAACTTGGAATTGGATATGGATATATCACGGATAATTATTACTTGAATAGAGCTCAAATAACCACTTCTACTTCAGAAGATGAGAGCCATTTTTCCTTAGCAAGTGCTTTCACACGAATAGAAACTTATACATTGAACGATGTGATGTATCCTACAAAAGGATATCTTCATTCAAATTCATTGCAACTTCTGGGCGGAACTGAATCATATATTTCAACCAACGTTCCAGCTGTTAATGATAATGAGAGATCTGATTTATGGCTTCAATGGCGCTCAAAATTCGATCAGTATTTTCAATTGTCACCTCGTTTTACACTTGGAACTTATGGAGAATTGAGTTTATCTACCCGTAAATTACTCCAGAATTATACAGTAAGTCTTATCCAGTCCCCGGCTTTTCAACCAACTCCTTATAGTCGAACTGTATTTAATGATGCCTTTACGGCTTATAAATATGCTGCTATTGGATTAAAACCAATTTATCATCTTTCCAAAGTTTGGCATATCCGTGGTGAAGCATATTGGTTTTTACCCTATCAAACAATTAATCGGGATCTAAATAATAAAGCTTATTATTCAAGTCCATTTTCTTCCTCTCAGTACATGGCTGAAACTTCTCTGGTGTATAATTTTAAGATCGCTTCTGCCGGGATGTTTGTGAATTACTTTAGTTCTTCTGCAAGCCAATGGAATTTTGGGATCAATATTGGCTTTTTGCTGTTCAATCCGAAATTTACAGAGTAAAGAATTTCTGTCTGATTGGGGGTAATATTATGCAGCAAGCATAATGTGTTGTGAATTACGGGATATACTTTGACATTGGGAAATAACTTCAAACTTATATGCTTCTCGTATTTAATCTTTCTGAGGTCTGTCAATAAAAAAGCCTTACTGATAATTCAGTAAGGCTTTTTCGGCTTTTATAAAACGTATTTCTATGAATTATTTCTTTATTTCAGTTGCTTTTTTCGATTTTCTCATCCGTACTAATTTATCCATTTCCACAGTTATTGGCGAAGCAATAAATACAGAAGAATAAGTTCCGATAAAGATACCAAATAACATTGCGAAGATAAATCCGCGAATAGAATCACCACCGAAAATAAACATAGCTAATAATGTTATAATAACAGTGAATGTTGTACTAAATGTACGTCCTAACATCTGATTTACCGAGTCGTTGATTATTGTAACCCTGTCGCGTTTTGGGTATAGATTTACGTTTTCACGAATTCTATCGTAGTTAATTACGGTGTCATTGATTGAATACCCGAGTACCGTAAGAATTGCCGCTATAAACGATTGGTCAATTTCCATAGAGAAAGGAAGCAACCCATAGAATAAAGAGAATATACCCATTGTAATTACAACGTCATGTGCCAATGAAACAATAGCTCCAAGTGTATATCCCCATTCGCGGAAACGAATTAAGATGTATAATCCAATACCAATAATTGCGAGTAACACAGCCCAAATTGCAGAAGTTTTTATATCGTCGGCTATCGTCGGCCCTACTTTTGAAGAGCTTTTTATGTTTTCAGAAATAAATTGAGCTTCTGTAGTACCGGCATTCAGCATCGGTTTCAGGCTGGTATAAAGTTTCGTTTCAATTTCATTATCGATATTCGGACCGTTTTCTTGTATTTTGTATTTTGTAGAAATACGAACTTGGTTGTCACTACCGATTGTAATAACCTGAGGTGAATCGCCTTCAAACGCTCCTTTTAGTAAAGATTTAACTTCTTCAGTTTTTACAGGTTTTTCAAAACTTACCACATAATTACGACCTCCGGTAAAATCAATACCTAAACTAAAACCACGAACTCCAAATGATATAAAGCTTACCAGAAATAAAATACCTGATAAGATATACATGGATTTGCGGATTCCCATGAAGTTGATTTTAGTGTTTTGCAAGAAATGCTCTGATATATTTGTATGGAAAGGCAATTCTTTGGCATTATCACGTGCAGCGTAAGTTTCAACCATATAACGTGTAAGGAATACTGCAGTAATAAACGTTGTAAGAATACCGAAACTTAACGTCACCCCGAAACCTTTAATTGGACCCTGACCAAAAATCACAAGTACAATACCAGTAATAAGTGTCGTAACATTCGAGTCGATAATTGCAGTCAAAGCATGTTGGAAACCTTCCTTTATAGACGCTCTCATGTTTTTCCCGTTCCGCATTTCCTCTCGGATACGTTCATAAATAAGTACGTTGGCATCCACCGCCATACCCATTGTAAGTACAATACCGGCAATACCTGGTAATGTAAGTACAGAACCGAATGAAGCTAAAATTCCGATAAGGAAGAAAACATTTGCAAATAAGGCGATATCAGCAATAAGCCCAGGAATAAGTCCATAATAAACTATCATGTAAATAAGTACAAGAGCAAATGCAATTATAAATGACCACATGCCATTTGTAATAGATGCCTGACCCAATGATGGACCCACGATATCTTCTTGTACAATGCGTGCAGGAGCAGGCATTCTACCAGATTTCAATGTGTTCGCTAAATCTTTTGCTTCTTCCACAGTAAAGTTTCCGGTAATTTGTGAGCTCCCTCCGTCGATTTCAACATTTACAGTCGGGAATGAATAGATATATCCGTCAAGTGCAACAGCAATAGATTTTCCAATATTGTCTTTAGTCATGCGCGCCCAAGTTTTAGAACCTTCTGCATTCATGGTCATACTTACATTCGCATAAGCTGAGGTCTGACTGAAGTCAGCATGTGCATCAGTAATTACATCTCCGGCAAGTGGAGCGCGTCCATCACGATTTGTTATTTTTATAGCAATTAATTGGAAAATCTCTCCTTTTTTATCAATTGCTTTAACTGACCATCTAACGCCTAAGTCACGAGGTAATACTTCCTTAACTTGTTTTGTTTTGAAGAAATTGTTTATTTGAACAGTGTCTTTACTATGAGCGTATCCAATTACCGGACCACGGGCAACTTGTCCGCCCTGAGCATTTATTTGAAGCAAAGTAAATAAAGGATTTTCTTTTTTGCTCTTTTCAAACATCTTTGTTGAATCTGATGCCGATGAAGAAGCTAAAGCCGTTTTATTTTGTAATGCTGCTTTCAGGCTATCTACGTCACTAATCGCTTTTTTAGCAACCGGTTTTGTAGTAGTAGTGGTGGTGGCTACAGTTGCCGTTGAATCTTTTGCAACAGGTGCAATTCCTCCGGCAGCTTGTAATGTTGCAAGCACTTTATTAGCTTCTGTTAGATTGCTAATAATTTCGCTCAAATCATAAGTTTCCCAAAATTCCAAATTGGCAGAACCTTGAAGTAATTTACGAACTCGTTCTGGTTCTTTAATACCAGGAAGTTCAATTAATATACGTCCATTTCCAAGTTTTTGAATGTTTGGTTGAACTACACCAAAACGGTCAATCCGTTGGCGTAATACATTAAATGAGTTGGCAATTGCACCATCCACTTCTGTTTTCAACACCTTAACTACATCTGCATTTGACGTAGTTAATGAAATCTTATCTTTCAATTCAAAAGTGCTAAAAATAGTTGCCAGTTTTGCATTTGGATCTATTTTCGTATAAGCTTCCACAAACAAGTCTACAAATCGTTTTTGGCTGTTAGTTTTCTGAAGTTCAGTAGCATTTGCCAAAGCTTGATTAAAATTTGGGTTGGTATTGAAGTCCGATAAGGAACGAACAATATCTGGAACCGAGACTTCAAGTGTTACGTTCATCCCGCCTTTTAAGTCGAGACCCAGGTTTATTTCTTTTTCGCGACACTCTTTTAGTGTGTATCCCAACCACACTTTTTCGCTTGCAATAGAGTCTAAATAATTGAACTCTTTCATTTTATCTCCTTTTGCATATTCCTTAGCCTTTTTGTTGTACGAGCCCGTAACAACGCTAAATGAAAGATAAAATATACACACTAAAGTCAGTGCTAGTGCAAAAATTCTGACAAGTCCTTTGTTTTGCATGGAAAAATTTATTTAAAATAAGACATTAATTAATTCGATATTTTTAAAGAGCTGCAAATATAGCAATTTTTTTATTACAAACATAAAAAAATGACAATCAGTAGACTGATTGTAAATAATAATACTAAATAATTTTATCAATACTGCTCCGAATCGTTTGTAAAATCTATTTCGCTAACTATTTGATCATCTTTCCGAGTAATTAACAAGATTATTATTTCTTTAAACACTCTTTAAATCAAATTTATAACAAAGTAAGTTTACAAATAGACATAAAATTGACGCTAAAGATTTGCCAGTTCAAAAAAAAACAGTACTTTTGCACCTACAAAATATCGCGGAGTGGAGCAGTGGTAGCTCGTTGGGCTCATAACCCAAAGGTCGTTCGTTCGAGTCGGGCCTCCGCAACTGATCAAAAGAGAGATGGTTTACAAAAACTGTTTCTCTTTTTTTTTTGGATTATAATTGAAGCATTATATTTTGTATTTCAATTTAAAGTTTAGGAGTAGATGTTAATCAGGAAAATTAGTTTTATTATCGCAGCTTTGACATTTTCAATTCTTGGATTTTGTCAGTCTGCAAACTCATTTTACAATAAAGGAGTTGCTAGTTATAACAAGCTGGATTATGTAAAAGCTATCGAATACTACAGTAAAGCCATTGAGCTAAATCCCATTGATTCTAAGGCTTATGTAAGTAGAGGAATTGCAAAGTATTATTTGAAAGATTATAACGGAGCAATTGAGGATCAGCATAAAGCTTTGGAAATTAATCCCAAATATAACGATGCTTATTTCAATATTGCTGATTGTAAATATAATCTTCAGGATTACGCCGGAGCAATTGAGAATTACACTAAAGCCATTGAATTAAACAATAGAGATGTGATGGCCTTTATGAGTCGTGGATTTACTAAGCAGTATATAAAAGACTTCAATGGAGCGGTTGAAGATTTTACCAGTGCTATTAAAATTAATCCTAATTTACCCGAATCCTATGCCAGTAGGGGAGTTGCAAAGAGTTATCTGCTGGATTATCAAGGTGCAATTGCCGATTATTCAAAATCGATCAATATTCATGAAAGTGCGGAGGTTTACCTGAATAGAGGTAATGCCAAAAAAGCACTAAAGGATTTTAAAGCGTCACTGTCAGATTACTCAAGAGCCATTGATTTAAATCCTAAATTTTCCATAGCTTTATATAATAGAGCTTTGATAAAATCAGAGCTTAATAATGATAAGTCTGCATTAGCTGATTTAAATAAAGCCCTTGAAATTGACCCGAGATACGGAGATGCTTATTACAATCGTGGTATACTTAAAATTAAATTAGGAATGAAGAGTGATGGGATTTCAGACCTTAAAAAAGCTTCTGATTTAGATCAGATCGATGCCAAAAGCGAATTGCAAAAGTATAATCCGTAAATTCGAGGCTTTAATTATTTATAATGAGGTTTTGAAGGAATGACTAAATTGCAATACCAACATATATTGATAGACAAGGGTTCCACCAAGTAGCCCGGTTATACTCACTGAAATAGCAGCCAAACTATACAATAAAAATGCAGTCCATTTCAAGGTTGGATTTTCATTTCCACTCTTTTGTTTAAAATATAGTTTGGTGTTATAAAATGATTTAGGCTATTGCACCTCCAATTAATTCACCTATTCCAAAAGTAATTGCTGCCGCAATTAATCCAAATATGACTTGACGAATACCTGAATACCAAACACTTTTTCCGGTGAAAAGTGTTATAGCTGCACCAATCAGGAATAAACCAAGAGTGCTCATTATTACGCTAAGTGCTATGGCATGTACGCCCGAAGTGAAAATAAACGGTGTTACCGGAATTAGACCTCCAATGGTGAATAGTAAAAATGAATACAAAGCAGCTTCAATGGCTGATCCCTTCAGTTCTTCGGCATTGATACCAAGTTCCTCTTTTACTAATACAGCGTGTGCATGGGTTTTGTCTTTCATTATTTCTGCTGACATGGAGCGGGCTTGTTCTTCGGGAATTCCTTTGGCCATGTAAATTAAAGCCAACTCTTTTTCTTCTCCTTCCGGGTTAGTTTCCAGTTCTTCCATTTCTATGGCCATTTGATTTTCGTAAAGTTCCTGAGAACTTTTTACCGAAATCCATTCGCCCAATGCCATTGACATAGCTCCGGCTAATAAGCCAGCAACTCCGGCCAGCAATACGCTGTGATTTCCACCCACTGCTCCTGCTGTAGCGCCTGAAACTCCCATGACTAAACTGAAAACGGATAATAAGCCATCATTTCCACCCAGTACAGCTGCCCGAATTGCATTTCCGCCTACAGACCGGTGTTTCGTTTCAAATTTTGCATGTTGTGTTCCACTGATGTTTTTATCGTTTTCCAGAAGCGACCATAGAATTTTAACATGGTTTGTTTCGGCTCCTGTAATCTCCATCTTATTCTTTTCTTTTGTCTTGATAATGGCATTCGACAAACTTTTTTCGGTATCCATCAAAGCTCCCAGCACATAATCGTAACCAAAAATTTTTCCAATAAAATTCAAAGTTTTAGCTCTCCATGAAGGTCTTATCAGATTTTCAATGGACATTCCAGCCTTTAAAGCAAAGGCTTCAGCGTGTCCTTGTTCTATTTCACTCATTTGGCGAAATATATTGGCAACTGCATCATCTGCTTCATTTTCGGCTAGTTTACGATATAAGTAACAGGCATCTATTTCGGTTTGTACACTTTTATTTTTCATGTTATATTTTTTGTTTGTCAAAATTAGTAAAATAAATTGATACATGGCACAAAAAAACGAGCTACGAAAATTTTTCGGAGCTCGTTATATATCAATAGTCGATTTGTCTTTTTATTGAAAATTGGAAGTTCCAATTTTGAAATTGAAAACCTACCCTCTTAAAAACGCGAAAGGTAGTAACGCCTTACTACCAATCTTTGTTAACCTTAAATCTAATACTATGAAAAAATCACACTGCAAAGATAAGGTGTATTCTTTACACTTGCAAGAGTTTTCCAAATAAAATGCGTTAAATGTGTGTTATATAACATATTTTTATCATTAATGATATTTATTTATCCCAAATCAATACTTTTTTGCCGTTCCACGCCTTAAAACACCAAAATCATTAACCTTTATTAAAAGTGGGAAACTGTGATTAATTCAAATTAGGGAGAAATTAATATCAAAATCCAATTGCTTTCAGTCCCAGACCTGTTTTTTCGTCCAATCCGAACATTAAATTCATGTTTTGGACTGCCTGCCCTGATGCTCCTTTCAATAAATTATCAATCATTGAAACAATCAACAGCTTATCGTCGTGTTTTTCCAGGTAAACAATGCCTTTGTTGGTATTCACCACTTGTTTCAAGTCCGGATTTTTATCTACAACAAACGTAAATGCTGCATTTTTGTAGAAATCGGCGTACAATTGCTTAGCTTCGGTAAGGCTCAACTTGCAAGTTGTATAAGTTGTTGCATAAATTCCACGCGCAAAGTTTCCTCGAACAGGAATAAAGTTTACCGACTTTTTAAATCCGGCTTGCAATTGACGTAGCGACTGGCCTATTTCTTCCAAATGTTGGTGACCAAATGGTTTGTAGATGGAAATATTATTATTGCGCCAGCTGAAATGCGACGTATCTGATGGTTTCACGCCCGCTCCGGTAGAACCTGTAATGGCATTTACATGAATTTCGTCAGTGAGTAAACCTGCAGCAGCTAATGGATACAATGCAAGTTGAATAGCTGTGGCAAAACAACCCGGGTTGGCAATGCGGGTTGCCGAGCGTATTTCATCGCGATTAAGTTCGGGTAATCCGTAGACAAAATCGTGATTCGGGCTTTTAGCACGGTAATCGGTCGACAGGTCGATGATTTTAAGTGAAGCAGGGAGTTCATTATTGTCCATAAACTTTTTGCTATCGCCATGCGCCGAACACAGAAAGAGCGCATCTACTTCCCCAAAAGGTAATTCGGAGGTAAATACTAAATCGGTTTCGCCAATTAAACCACTGTGAACATCGGTAATTGGGTTTCCGGCATTACTGCTGCTATTTACAAATACGATTTCTACAGCCGGGTGATGAATCAGAATGCGTAATAATTCTCCGGCAGTGTAACCTGCACCACCAATTACGCCTACTTTAATTTTTGTCATATATTGAATTTATAATTTTAAAGTCGTTTTTTATAAAAAAGAAAATTACCATCATCCACACAATCATCACCAGCCACGTCCACACCCAATAGCTAAACTTGCGGTTTTTGTGACGGAGCGTGTACATGATCAATAGGTTTGCCACCACTCCCCCAAGCACTTCCAGTACGTGTAAGGTTCGTTCGGGTATTCTGCGGCGACCATTTCTGGCTGCATTTTTATCAATAGTAAATATAAGCCCGCTTATGAAACTAATTATTGCAAAATAGACTATAATAAGTTTCATTGGTATACTTTATTTTGCATTCAGTACTTGTTTTGGTCTAAAATGATGTCCTTTTACCCATTTATGATGTCTTTTTACCCAATATATACATCGTTTCGGACTAAAATGATGTCTTTTTATACAATTTAGATGTGTTTTCAGACAAAAAAGACATCTTTTTTCACCTTCAACACATCATTTCACTCCATAAAGAGTTTATTCTTCCAATAAATCAGGTCTCAACAGCTTTGTACGTTCTACCGATTGCTGATGATTCCATTCATCCACGTTGGCCTGATGGCCTGAAAGCAATATATCAGGCACTTTCCAACCTTTATACTCTGCCGGGCGGGTGTAAACAGGTGGCGCGAGCAAGTTGTCCTGAAACGAATCGGAGAGTGCTGATTGCTCATCGCCAATTGCACCCGGAATAAGCCTTACTATTGCATCGGTCATGATGGCAGCAGGCAGTTCACCTCCTGTGAGCACAAAATCGCCAACAGATATCTCTTTTGTAATAAGATGCTCCCGAATGCGGTGATCGATGCCTTTATAATGGCCGCAAAGAATGATTAGATTGCCCGACATAGACAGTCGATTGGCCATTTTTTGGTCGAATTTCTCTCCGTCGGGCGAAGTGTAAATCACTTCATCATAATCGCGTTCGCTTTTTAGCTGGCTGATAATGCAGTCGATCGGTTCTATTTGCAATACCATGCCGGCACTGAATCCGAAGGCATAATCGTCCACACGCCGATGTTTATTGACCGCATATTCGCGCAGATTATGTACCTGAATTTCCACTAAGCCTTTTTCACGGGCTCGTTTAATGATGGAAAAATTCAGCGGACTGTCCAGTAACTCAGGTACGGCGGAAATAATATCGATTCGCATTCTTTCTTATTAATTTTGAAAGTGCAAAGGTAAGAAAAAATGTGCCAAATATTAAATGTGCCAATTCCCAAATTCAGTATTGGCAAATTGGCACATCAGTCTATTTCTTCCTTAGTACATTAAAGATTTGCCGCCATCCATTTACGTAATTTCTGTGTAGTTTTTCCACTGCGCTTAGCATAATCGGCAAATTGGTTTTCGTCAATTTTGCCAATCATAAAGTACTTGGACTGAGGATGAGCGAAGTATAAACCGCATACCGAAGCATTGGGAAACATGGCACCATTTTCGGTGAGTTTAATGCCTATTTCGTTGAATTTCAAAAGAGGTTCCAACTCAAAAATAATGGACTGATCGGGTAAAGAAGGGTAACCAACTGCCGGACGAATGCCACTGTACTGGGTTTTCAGCATATCTTTTACCGACAGACTTTCATCGGCGGCATAACCCCAATATTCCCGGCGCACTTTATAATGCAGCCATTCGGCAGCAGCTTCGGCCAATCGGTCCGAAAGTGTTTTGGCCAAAATGGAATGATATACGTCATCGTCCTTTTCAAACTCTCCGGCAAATGCTTCCACGCCTTGAATGGTAGTGGCAAATGCACCTACATAATCGTTTTCGGTAGCTACAAAATCGGCCAGCGAATAGCAAAAACCATCGGTAGCGGGATGTTGCTGACGGAGCATTGGCAACGTTATTGTTTCGCCATCATGTTCAATAAATATATCATCGTCCAACGCATAACTCTGAAAAACACCAAAGCTTGCGTTTACGGTTACTATCTTTTCGTCGAGCATTTGGCGAAGCATTTCTTGTGCATCTTTATATAACTTCAGGGCTTCTTCAGCCTTGGGGCGGTCAGCTTCTGGAAATTGCAGCAACCAACTCATTTTGCACGAAAGGCAATCGTGTACAGTTTCAATACCCTCATATTTGCCGGACATACGCCAGGCCATGAACAAAAATACCCAATCGATAAACGGTACAATTTCTCGAAGATTAATATCTACAAGCTTAATTAGTCCGAGCGTATTTGGTTTGACAGGAATGTATTTCATTTTATTGTTTTGTAGTTTTACGTAAGAACAGATTACAGTCTGCCCTCTAAATAATTTAGTGCGATTAGAACACAAAAATAGGTGAAAAAGTTGTAAGTTTGTGGATTAAGAAATCATTAATCAAAATTCAGTCATGAAACAGTTATTATTTGCATTCGCATTCTTTGTTGCGGCTTTTGCTTCCGCTCAAACAAGAGTGGTGAGACTTGGAGGCCTACCAAAAAATATTCCGATGGAGTTGTCAACTTTTGACACTATCAAGTTACAAGCACCCGACACGGTAGGCGGAATGCCACTAATGATGGCCATCTCACATCGTAAAACGGATCGTGAATTCGATTCACGTAATCTTTCACTAAAGCAACTTTCAGAAGTCCTTTGGGTAGCTAACGGTGTAAATCGTGCCAATGGTTATCGTACAGTCCCATCGGCTATGGCCCTTTATCCATTGCAAACATATGCAGTACTGGCTAATGGAATCTATTTTTATAATGCAAAAAAACATCAATTAGAACCGGTTGTAAAAGGTGATTTCCGAAATTTGGCAGGAACACAAAGTTTTGTGAATAATGCTCCACTCAATTTACTTTACATTGCAAAAGGTAAAAACGCAACTGATAATTTTCAGGGAGCGATAATGGATTCGGGCTATTGCGGACAAAATGTTTATTTATATTGTGCCTCAGAAGGATTGAAAACTGTAGTTCGCGCCAGCACAAAAGAAGCAGAATTGCTGAAAACAATGAATTTGGGCGAAAACTATAAATTCATATTAGCTCAAACAGTTGGATATTGATCTTGCCAATATTATATTAAACAATAAAAGCTTACGATTTTCGTAAGCTTTTATTGTTTAAATAATCCTAGTTCAAGGAAATGTTGTTCAATTGTTTTAATTTATTGTTTTCAATCTTTTTTAAAGTTTCTTCATTGGGGACAAATTCAACCGATAGTTTCTTTTCTCCCGTATCAGACTCTTGAAAATGTGGGTAAAAAGAACCGAAGGCTGACTTAACCTCATAGCCTTCATTGAGTTTTTCGAATAATTCTTTTTGAAATTCCATCATAGCTTCTTTAACTATTTTGGGGTCGTAGTCCGAAATTTCAACCACAATATCAATAATATCATTCAGGGAAATTACTCCGGTTTGTAGCCAAGTAGCATCCGGTTTTTCTTCATTATCACTTTCCTTTTTCATAATTCTACGATTTTAAAAAGTTTATAATCTTACTTTTTACAACGTAGGAATACTCATTCCAGTAATTTTTCGGTACAAATCCAATGCGTAAATATCGGTCATTCCAGAAATAAAATCAAGCACAGCCATTATTTTACCGTAAACCGTCGGACTGTTGGTCTCATATTGTTCGGGAATTCGCATAAGCAATTGTTCCGAATAAGCTTTTTGAGGATTCATTACCGCTGTAACTAAATGTTCCAGCAGGGTTAAAATGATTTTATAGCCTGCCAGTTCAATGTCTAACACTTCAGACGAACGATATATTTTGGCAAAAGCCATCTTTTCACATTTTTTATATGCTTCGGCTGATTGTTGTGGAAGTTGTTTGATAAGCGACGAAGTGAAAGTTCCGTTCAAAATGGCTTCTTCATTGTCCGCAAAAACCTCCGAACATTGGTCAATTAGTTGACCGATAACTGAAGAACGAAGATAGGATATCTGTTCGTTCACATCTTGCACCATGAGCATGGTTTCTTGTCGCCGGACTTTTCGCTCGTCATCAAAATAATTTAAAAACAAGTCTTTTGTCTCGTCCGAAGTCAGAATTTTAAGTTTGTGCGCATCTTCAATATCCATAATCTGATAACAAATATCATCGGCTGCTTCTACTAAATAAACCAGTGGATGACGCGCAAAACGGTTCGGATTATCAGCTAATCTGGGAATACCAAGTTCAGTGGCAATTTTTTCAAAATCGGTTTTTTCAGAATCGAAGAACCCAAATTTTTGTTTTTTCTCATCAGAGAAAATGGACGCATAAGGATATTTTATAACAGAAGCAAGTGTGCTGTAAGTCAGCACAAAACCACCGGGACGGCGACCATTGAATTGATGGGTAAGTAACCGTAAAGCGTTGGCATTTCCTTCAAAGCATGTAATATCTTTCCATTCTTCGGCAGTCATTTCAGAACGCAAATGCTGCCCGTTTCCTTCCGAAAAGAAAGTGGCAATGGCTCTTTCGCCCGAATGTCCAAAAGGTGGATTGCCCAAATCGTGAGCCAGGCAAGCAGCTGAAACGATAGAGCCTATTTCTTCCAGATAAGGAGTTTCTATATTTTTTTTTGTTTGCAAGCGGTGTGCAACATTAACACCCAATGAGCGTCCAACACATGCAACTTCCAGACTGTGAGTAAGTCTGTTGTGAACGAATACACTTCCGGGCAAAGGGAAAACCTGTGTTTTATTCTGTAACCTACGGAAAGGTGCCGAAAAAATCAACCGGTCATAGTCTCGTTGAAATTCACTGCGGTCGTCAGCTGATTCCCGGTGGTAAGCTTCTTGTCCAAAACGTTTGGTAGAAAGTAGTTGTTTCCAGTTCATTTTATTTCATTATTTAGTCTATTAGGTTCATAAAGTTTTAGAATCAACGAATTTTTACTTTAGAACTTCTCAACTAATTAGGCATATGGTAATTTTTCAATTCCGCTCTTAATTCTTTGCTTTTGCTATCGGTCACTTTATCCATCCAACGCCAGAATTTATCTCCATGATTCATTTCTTTGGTATGACAAAGCTCATGAAGAATCACATAATCGATTAAGTTTGCCGGCAATAACATAAGGTAAAGGGATAAATTGATATTTTTTTCGCGTGAACAACTTCCCCAGCGTGATTTACTGGACTGAATCTTAACTTCCGAGAAAGTAAATCCAAACTTATCAGCCAATTGCTTCGTGCGGTCAGGCAACAATCGTTTGGCTTCTTTTCGCATAAAGTAGCTTATTCCATTCCAAAAAAATTGTTGGTTCTCGGCTGTAGAACAATCTGTTCCAATTGGAAATTCTATGTTTAAGGTACTATTCTTCAAGGCAAAATAAATATTTTTACGGTTGCAGGATTTTGCTTCTACATTGAATGTCAGCGTTTGCAGTCTGGACTTTTCATCTATTATGATATTGCGTTTCTGCAATCCTTTTTCCAGTTGTTCTTGTTTCTGAATTAACTTGGGACGAATAGAATTGATAAAATTCAATGCGTCTTTTTGAGTAGCTTTAGTTGGCAAAGTAACCCGCAAACCGGAACTTAATATCCGCACTCGGATATGTTTTGAACGTTCGTTATGAACGAATTCAATGGTTCCTAACTCCGAATCTGTAATCATAAATCAATAAAAAATGGTTTAATTTTAGTTGATATCAGGACAAAGGTACATTTTTTTTTAGCAAGATATAAGAGTTTATCGCCCGAAACGAATAACTTTGTGCAAAATTACTGATATTGGATTCAGAGTTGCAGATTGTGCTTGTAACTCGCAAGTAGTAACTGATTTATGATAGAAGCTAAAAATATACATAAGAGTTTTGGAGAGTTAGAAGTGCTTAAAGGAGTAGACTTGACTGTCTGTAAAGGTGAAATTGTCTCTATCGTTGGGCCAAGTGGTGCCGGGAAAACCACGCTTCTGCAAATTTTGGGAACTCTGGATAAACCCAATAGCGGCGAAGTGCTGGTTGATAGCATTGATTTCAGCAGGTTGGGCGAAAAAGAACTGGCAGCATTCCGCAATAAACACATTGGCTTTATTTTTCAGTTTCATCAGTTGCTACCGGAATTCACTGCATTGGAAAACGTTATGATTCCAGCTTTGATTGCCAGGAAAGACAATAAAAAGACCTCTCAAAAGGCTAAGGAAATTCTGGCTTATCTGCAGCTTAGCGACCGCATGGAACATAAACCGAGTGAGCTATCTGGCGGTGAAAGACAACGTGTTGCCGTGGCCAGAGCGCTAATTAACGATCCATCTTTAATTCTTGCTGATGAACCTTCGGGAAGCCTTGACTCTAAAAACAAAGATGAACTTCATAAGCTATTGTTTGATTTGCGCGATAAATTTGGATTGACAATAGTAATTGTAACTCACGACAAAGAATTGGCAGCGTTATCGGATCGGGTAATTGAAATGCGTGACGGACTTGTAAAATTGAAAACTGAATAGTAGTCCCGCCGGGAATCGAACCCGGATCTAGTGTTTAGGAAACACTTGTTCTATCCATTGAACTACAGGACCAATTTTAGGTGGCGCAAAATTACAATTTTTTACCGATAAAAAAAACATTCTTGCTAATTTCCAGTTTAGTAATTGAATTATATTCTTCTAAAAAGATTCATGAGCAAAAGTAAATTCTTTGTAGTTTGGGAAGGCAAGGAGCCGGGCATTTACCGATCGTGGGATGAATGCAGGCGGCAGATTCATGGCTATGGTGGTGCCATTTACAAAGGATTTGCCACTGAGTCAGAAGCGCGTGAAGCTATGACCTCTCCTTGCTGGGATTACATTGGGAAAAATGCCAAAACAAAGAAGCAATCATCTGAAGATATTTCGAAGTTTGGCACCCCTAATTTCGAGAGTCTTTCGGTAGATGCAGCTTGTAGTGGTAATCCCGGCTTGATGGAATACAGAGGTGTTTATACTAAAACCGGTGAAGAAATTTTCCGCCAGGGCCCTTTTAAAGATGGAACGAACAATGTTGGAGAGTTTCTGGCATTGGTTCATGGGCTCGCTTTCCTACAGCAAAAAAACAGCCCGTTGCCCATTTATACCGATAGCAAAACTGCATTGGCATGGGTAAAAGGGAAAAAAGCCAAAACTAAATTGGAGAAAAATGAAGCTAACGCTATTCTTTTTGACTTATTACTTCGTGCCGAAACCTGGCTGCAAAACAACATTTATTCCACTGAAATTCTAAAATGGGAAACTTCTGTTTGGGGCGAAATTCCGGCTGATTTTGGGAGAAAATGATTAAAATGTCTCAATAATCTCATTGTTTTTTCCCGGTTTATTCTCCACTGACAGTAACAACAGTATTAAAATCCCAAATATAGGCGAAAATTTTCCTGTAATGAACATATCGAAAACAGATTGATAAGCACAAAGAAAAAGCAACAAAATTGAGAGTGCTTTCTTCTTTTTATCTGCGATAATGATAGGAAAGATATATATAAATAAAAGAATCATCAATCCGATTACTCCAAATTCCATTGACGTTTGAAGGTATTGATTGTGAGAATCTAATAGTTTAGAATCTTTCCAGTTTTCTCTATACTCAATTGTTTGGTAGTGAGTTCTTGCAACATCAAAAAGTTCTTGGGCATCACTAATTCCATTCCCAAACAAAGGTTTTTCTTTAATAACCGAAACAGCACTTTCCCATAAAAAAATCCGGGGTTCAGACTCTAAATTTTGTTTCGACATTCTTCTTTGCTGACTTGCAATACTTACCAATAAAAGAGGAATAGTAATGGCAATGATTAGTCCAATCATTTTTTTCCTTTTCCATATCTCAAAGAAGATAAAACAGAGCATTAATAATATCCCAACTATGAAACCACTTCTACCTTCTGAAATAGAGAGAATGCTGAATATCATCGTCAAAGCAATTAAGTATAAACATTTTATAATCAAGAACAGTTTGGTCCAAAATTGTGTGAAAATAAACCAAATACAGATCAGTGAAATGTTTAAATAAAAATTAAACTGCATATGCGAATTGACATACAAAATTCGTTCTCTTGCAAAAATATCATTCCTTAATGGGTTTGAGATAAATTCTGTGATTCCTATACGAATGAATATCAAATATGTAATTGCGATAATAGCTGAAATGATAAATGTATTCAAAAAATATTGAAGTTTATATTTATTATTCACACCAAGTAAACCTACAATTGCAAAACCAAGTATAGGTAGTCGCTTTTCTATTAATCTACTAAAATATTTTGATGAATGTTCAAATGGAAAATACATCCATGCCAGCAGAAAGAAAAATATCATTATCAAGTAATAAATGCTTTTCTTATCCAAGCAAAAGTTTCTCCATTTTTTTCCTACAATTACTTCTATCAAATAACTTGAAAAAAAAAGATAGAATGCAATTTTTTGATAAGGATAATCATAAATTAAAGAAGAAGTCAGAAAGAGGGCAGAGATTAAATTGAAATAATTTAATATGGATATGAAAGCATTCTTCATTTTGTTTTAAAAAATTACACATTAGATTTAAATTGTACTTTAAGGAATTAATGATTTCGGTTCTAATCGAATCAAAATTACAATTATACAAGATAAGTGCAGTTTAAAAAAGGATATTTATGGTTTTACCTTTCAATTAAAGAGTAAGATGAGGATACCGAGTTTTAAAATGATTATTTTTAGTCTAATTTCGTAGTCCTAGTATACTTTTAAAAATCTTGTAAAAATACAAATAGTGACGAAATGCATAACCTTTTACAGGGATTCGAAAAAGCTCAAGATTACTGGTGTCCAAGTTATTGCCTATTTTTGTTGTAACTCCAAATTGGTATCCTGCTTTTGAAGCTATTTCAATTACTTCGTTATTATAGCTTCCAAAGGGATAAGCCACTGAATATAGTTTTTGTCCCAATTGATTTTCTAACAGATTTTTTGACTCAAAAAGTTCATATTCCATTTCATTTGTAGTCAAACTTGTCAAATGAATATGATTGCATAAATGTGAACCGAATTCAATTCCACAGGTTGTCATCTCGATAATTTGGTCTTTAGACAATATGTTGAGTGGATCCTTATTTTCATTATGTTCCCAAAGTATATTTCTGGCACCTATGGATTCGGCAACCACATAAATTACTGCCTTTATTCCGTATTTTTTAAGTATCGGAAAAGCGTTATTATAAAGCGATTCGCAACCATCATCGAATGTAAGAATTATATTGCGTTTACTTTTGTCATATCTACTATTTGCGATATCTTCAAAAGTTATAAAATTAAAACCTTTTTTGATTAAAAGTCGTAATTGCCACTCGAAATGTTTTGGTGTCGTATAAAGTCCTTTTATTCGCGTATTACTATTAGGAGCGTTAATAAAATGATAATACAATATAGGAAAGTTTTGTTCCATTTAATTTCTTTCAATTATTTCTTCATACTGAGTGATACTTTTTTCAATGGTAAATTTTTGTTTCAATAAATCATTGCCCCTATCCCCCATTTGTTTTCCAACTTCTGGGTTTGATAAAAGATAAATTGCTTTTTGGGACATTAACTCAATATTGCTGTTCGGTATTAAAAACCCGGTTTCATTGTCTATTATAATTTCGTTAGCAGCTGTATGATCAAAAGCGATAGTGGGTAGCTTAAATTTCATTGCTTCTAATAGCACTAAACCAAAACCTTCCCATCGGGAAGCCAGGATTAACATTGAACATTCTATCAATAATTTTTCAACATTTTCAGGCTCTTGAAAGCCCCAAAACTTAATTGAGTTCTTTATTCCTAATTCTGAAACCAGATGAATCAGGTTCTCTTTTTCTTTTCCATCACCTATAACCCAAAGCTTAGCATCCGGTTCGGATAATAATACATTTTGCATAACTTTGATAGCTATGTCTACACCCTTTTCATAAGATAAACGTCCAATTATTGCTATGTTTTTTGAAGTGCACTCTGAGTGAGTTAAAGAAAATGGATCAATGCCATGATAAACAACCTCTGGTTCAGTCTTTAGTAGTCTGGCAACGTTTTCAATGCTGCTTTTTACATATATTGAGTTAACAATAACATCAGATACAACATTTGAAAATAGGTACCGTTTTAAAGGCTTCATTTTCATTGGGGAAGGAATACCACGTGTGAATATTACTTTCGAACAGCCGCTTGAGTTAATTAACAATCCTATTGTTTTGAGCTCTAAACTACTGTTAATTATAACTGCATCTGGTTTAATTTCAATAAGTGTTTTCTTGATTTGAGATAATTTAAAATAATTCAAAAAAGAGAGTTTGCCTACAGAGAAAGCATGAGTTTCGATGTTATCTTGCTGAGCGTTTAAAAGCAATTTACTTTTCGTGTTTGAAAAAAGTATAATAGAATGATTTCGTTTTTTGAGACCATCCATTACCAATGAAGTCCAATATTCGCCCCCACCCCAGAATTTAGTAAAATTTACAAATAGAATTTTCATAATATATTGGCTAATTCACTACAGGTTTTATTGATGTATTTATCGCTTTTTTAGAATGGTGTTTGCTGTTTGTCTTGTATCTTTTTTTGTAATAACAATTTCAAAAGCAGATACAAATATAAGTGTTTTATTTTACTTTTTTAAAAGATATTTCGGACAATTAAACAGTCTTATTAAGTAAATTCGAAGTCGCAAAAATTTAGCTGCTCTACTATATCCAATGATTTTAGCATAATAAGTAATTTCAGTTTTAATTTCGTTTACTTCAAACCCCTTCCGAACCATTTTTTGTGTAAGCTTAGTGAGCATTTTTTTCTCTGTTTCAAGAATTTTATCTATGTTTTCTTTCTTAACGGAATTCCCAATTATGGGAAGATAGGGTTCATTTTTTTTAAATATTTTTGTCAAATTTCTAAAATATGGAATATCTGTTTTCCCTGACGAAAGGTGCTCTAATAATACATCATAAATAACATAATTTTTATAACCAAGAATTACTGCTTGTAAGGTAATATCGTAATCATATCCATGGAAGCCTTTTAGATCTTGATCAAAATGAATTTTCAGTAGAAGTTCTTTTCGCATACACATAAAGACTCCATCCAATGTTATTGATGAATGTCTTATTTCTTTATAATCTATTGGTTTTTGAATATATTCAGTTGGATTTTTACCAGTTTTATCTGATTGAATAATGTTTAAAAGTGGATTAAAGAGAGATGACCACACTGCTGGTACTCTGGTCACTAAATCAACACCAGCAAGTCCAATGATACCTGTTTCTACATTCTGTAAATGTGCAATAACCTTTTCACCCCAATTTGGAGTGTAAAAAATCACATCATCGTGCACAAAACACAGATAAGGATATTTGCTCTTTTCGTATCCAGCATTATAGGAAGAAAAAATTGTATAACGATTCTCGGAGTTATCGATTGGAATAATTTCAAATTCAACACCCACTGTTTTCGAGATATTTTCAACAAAAGCATCTTCCAAAGTCTTGCTTTTTGAACATATTATTATAGAAAGCATAAAAAAAAAATTAAATTATTCACTCCACTTTTGGACCAAAATGTATTATGATTGAACTCAGAAAAAACAGCAAAATTAGCCAATTATTGATGACAAATTAATCCTTAATCTTTAGTTTGGTTTCAAATGATATCTCATCACCTATTTTGTCTTTTTAATGCCATATGGAGTATAAGTGACTTTATTTCCTAAATTTTCATCACGTAGCAGAAAATTATAACTATTGCCTAGATCTAACTGATTATGAAACATATGATAAATTGTCATTAAAAATTTATTCGAGACCATAAAAACTCCATTTTCTCGTAACCTGTTATCCAAATCAGTATCTTCTCCCATACCCGGGTGCACAAAGCGTTCGTCAAACCCATTTACTTTCAACAAATCCACCTTCCATGCAGAGAAATTACAACCTAATATACTTTTACTTTTTTCTCTTGCAAATATACTTCTTAGAACTTTATTTCTTATTCTAAACATGTGTACAATCTTTGTTTGTTTTTTATAAAAAATAGTTTCAAATAGCAATGACCAAAATAATTTTCGATGAAAATTAGTATTTTGTATTTGAAGTAAAGTAACCTCTTTTGATATTTTTTTAGTGAGTGTAACCCTTCGCCCACACATCACCTGATTAGGCTTTCTCCCATTTACATGTTCCTCTATAAAAAGAGGATGCGGTATGCAGTCTCCATCTATAAAAATAAGATAATTCCCTTCTGCTGCAACTATTGCTCTATTGAGAATTATGTTTTTACGCCAACCCTTGTCTTCGTGCCAAACATGTTTGGCGGGAAAAGTAGCTTTTGAGATCAGTAAATCTAATCCTTTGACAAAATTTGTATCTGAACCATCATCGGCTATAACCACTTCAAACTCCTTATAAGTCTGAATTTCTAATGCTGCAAAAATCAATTCTAAAAAATCAATTTTATTATAAACAGATATTATTAAACTTATTGGACATTGCATTGGAATTCGGGATTTTATCACTGATTTATATGTTTTTTTTGTGACCGTTTTATTAATAGTTGAGATTGTCTTTAGAGAATACTCTCAATTTGCTAAATAATTGCGAATATTTAAACTCTTTAATAAGAAAATATCGATTAAACCGGTGCAAAGTTACTTTAATTTTAGGATGAAAAATTTTTATTATAAAATGTTAGCAAAAGCTTCAGATGATGATAATATGAATATGCGTTAATTAAAATACTGACGAAACCATAATTTTAGGACTACTTTAAATACTTTTATATAAATCTATTAACCGGTCTGCTATTTTGTCGTCACTGAATTTTTTAGCTTGCAGTAAACCTTCTGCTTTCATTGACTTTTGAAGATTTAAGTCACTCAAAACGGTACGGATTGCATTCCCAATTTCCTGTATATTATGTGGTTGAACGTATATACTGGATGCACCGCCTGTTTCTTCAAAACAACTTCCCGTAGAAGTAATAACAGGAGTTTCGCTGCAAAGGGCTTCGAGAATGGGAATGCCAAAACCTTCAAAAATTGATGGATAAATGAAGAGTTGGGCCATCTGATAAATTGCCGGTAAGTCTTTCGTTTCGACTTGATGCAAGAACTGAACTTGTAAAGATAATTTTAATTTTGCCGCTAAATTTTGTAATTCAAAAACGTAATCTGTTTGTCGCCCAATAATGACTAATGGAACATCGATTTTTTGTTGATGAATAGCCTGTAATATTACTGCAATATTCTTCCGAGGTTCAATGGCTCCAACGAAAAGTAAATAATCAGTTGGAAGATTATATTTTTCTTTGATTTGTTGCTTCTCTTCTTTAGAACTTTTTTGTCTGAAAATATTGTTGCAGCCCTGATATATAACTTCAACTTTTGCCGGATCTGCTTTGAAAAACTCAATACAATCCTGTTTTGATTGTTCGCTTATTGCAATGATTCGGTCTGCAATTTGGCAACTTCGCAGGTTTTTCATTGTGAATATTTTGCGGTATGATGCCGGGTATAATTCAGGATAACGAATGAAAATGGCGTCATGAAACGTAACGACCTTTTTTATTGACATTTTTTCAATTCCGATAGGTAGTTCCTGACTTAATCCATGAAAAATGTCATCCCCAAGTCTCTTGATATCAGAGATTATTCCCACACTCCGCCAAACGGATGATGGAAGCATTTTGTAAATACCTGAAGGTTGAATAATTTGTGTGTTTTGTTGATTAACCGGAACTTCTATCTTTATTTTAGGAGTGTATAAATCATAGTTGTTTTCTGGATAATAGTGGCTCAATATTCGTATCAAATCACGGCTGTAATTGCCTAGCCCGCGATGATTGCAGAATAATCTTTTAGCATCATAACCGATTCTCATGATTCTTTGTTTTTCCTTGATTTAAAACGCCTTTTTGAAGAAAAGAAATCTGAGCTAAATTGGTTTATTTTCTCGATAGATTCAGTTTCGTTCAAGTTAGAAGCCTGAGCATAAAGTTTAGCAAGTTCAGTTAAGATAGCCTGATTTTCAGATATTCGTTTAAAACTATTGTATTTATTTTCCACCGAAATAATTGGTAGGAACTGCATTCTATTAATATCTATCAGTGTGAAGAGGGTTTGATTTTTTGTTTTTTTATATAAGATATTTCCAGGTGACATGTCCAAATGCAAAATCCCTTTTTTGTGGAAATCTGAGATATAAGATGCCAATTCTCTCAATAAATTTTGGTCATCCTGTGTTCCATCCATTAAATTACGAATATCCAAATAATCTTTCTCGTACACCGAAATAAAATATCCATAAGTAAGCATTCCGGCTTTATATTGCTCTATATATGCAATTGGCGCTGGAGTATTAACATCCAGTTGTAATAATTTCAATGCATATTCATAAGCTCTTTTTGCTTTAGATGGTCGAATATATGTGTATGCAAGCCTATTGATAATATGCGGAATTTTATAGCGTTTTACAATCACATCAATTCCCTCAACATTATAAGCTTTAAGCTGGTTGCGCGCTGTGTACACCAATTCGCCTTCTTGTTCGAACAGAGCAGGAATTTTCGTTATAAACGAATTTAAAGCTGTATATTTTGGATTGATAACTATTTTCATAAATCAAAAAGTAAATTTTCAATGCGGTTAATAATTTGTTCAGGTGTAATTTGGTATAAACAGGCATAATCTCCGCGGTAACATGGTTTTTGTCCATAAATAGAACATGGGCGGCATGATATTTCACCCTGAATTGTATTTTCTACCGTTTGATTCCAGCCCATAAATCCTGCAAATGGATGTGTTGCTCCCCAGAGTGAAACAACCTGCGTGTTCACCAACGAAGCCAGATGCATATTAGCGGAATCCATGGAAAACATGGCATCCAGTTGGCTCATCAAGACCAGTTCCTGACCCATGTTTAATTTTCCTACCATTGACAAAACTGAAGGATATTTTTCAACCCAACTGTTGACCGTATTTCTTTCTGATTCTCCACCTCCAAAAATAAATACTTTTATTCGTTTGTCATTGGCAAAGTGTGCAATCACTTTTTCTTGCAATTCGAGCGGATAAATCTTTCCGCGATGTTTGGCAAAAGGTGCAATTCCAAGCCATTTTTCGGATGATTTATATCCTGTTTGCGAAATTATGGCGGATAAATCTCCACCTTTTTCAAAGACTGAGACAAAATTTAAATCAAAGCTAAATCCTAGTTTTTCAAGAACTTCGTAATAGCGATCAAAGCTGGATTTTAATTGAACAAATGTTTTACTCTGCTTTTGTGTGAGTTTTTTCTTTTCTTTTCGGCCTTTGTCTATCGAAGCGGTTGAAACTCCGTCCAATTTAAAACGTAGACAAAGATAGTGTGAACGTAAAACGGAGTGAAAATCAGCTACAAAGTCAAACTGTTCTTCTTTTAATTCTTTATATAAAACGTTTAAACCTTTAATTCCGTTATGCTTACCTTTTAATTCAGCACCTATAAAACGAACATTTGTAGGTAACGATTTAAATAAAACACGAAATGGTTCCCGACTTAAAACAGTTATTTCGTGCGCAGGATTAGCATTTGCCAGCGAATATATCACCGGAATGGTCATGGCCACATCTCCTAAAGCCGAAAAACGTATGATAAGAATTTTGGACATTATTTGCCTTTAGCGTATAAAACAGGATTGAGAGCCGGATCGTTGTACATTTTCATTTGTTTGTACACTTTCATTTTTTTAGTCCCAGTGCTTATATCTTCAATCAATTGATTGATTGCCAATGATAAATCTGTCTTTTGCTCGAGCAAAATATCAAGCTTCAACTTGCATTGTGCCAAATGCATAGCTGAAGAATCTTTTCTGTCAACTTCCTGCTGCATGTGGTAAATTTTCAGATGTAGAATCGATAGTCTGTCTATTGCCCAAGCAGGACTTTCGGTGTTAATCGTTGCATCAGAATTAGCTGTTACATCTTTGTATTGATCCAGAAAATAGCTATCAATTAATTCAACCAGATCCGTACGTTCCTGATTTGAGCTATCAATTCTACGTTTTAATGCCAATGCATCAACCGGATCAATTTCTGGATTACGAATAATATCTTCCAAATGCCATTGGACAGTGTCAATCCAGTTTTTCAGATAAAGATAAAATTCAATAGTTTTAAACTCATATGGATTATTAATTGGAAAATCAACGTCATCAGTTTTGTGATAATCAAGAACAGATTTATTGAAAATTTGGTTGCTTAGTTCTATAAAAGTCATGATTGCTAATTAAAAGTATGATTTATGTCAGGATATTATTAATTGTTAGAGAACTTTCCAATAAATTTTTTCCAATAATATTTCATTGGTTGTGTACTTTTCAGGTGTTTCCAGGGGTATATGCTGTGTTGTAAATGTACGACCGGTAAAGTGGTAATTAAATAGTTTTTAAAACCTAATTCAAGTGATTTTTGAGAAATAAAATGATCATGCCAGGTTCTTTCCGGATTTAAAGCGTCAAAATTATAAGAAGCTAAAAAAGGATGAGCTATAATAGTACAACAAAAACTGAGTTGTTTTTTAGTATTAATAAACTTAGATTTATTGTTTCTGGCAAATAAATACGGATAATTTACTCTTCCATTAGAATCTGTTGTTATTGCCGAAACTAAGCCTGGTTTCTCGAGATTTGCAACTGAGTCGTACATCTGTTGAATAGTATTTTTCTTTACAATTACATCCGATTCAATTATCAGTATATGAGCTTCATCAAAGATGGCTTTTTGTTGTGCAATTTGCAGAACCAATAAATAATTTGGAGAAGGATGCATAGTTGCATCTTTTAGATTAACAAGATTAAAGCCCAATTTTTTCGAAGCAGCTTCTAATTTTTCAGTTGTTTCATCAGTACTAAAATCATTATAAACAGTGTAACTGAAATTCACCGATATCTCGGAATTCATAACACTCTCAATGGTTTGAAGAATTGTGCTTAATGAATCTTTTACCGGTGTAATAATTTGAAGGTTATTCATTTTTTAATTATTTGAAAAAACGATTGACAATTGGAATTGTTCGTAATGGAAAATCTCGTTTTACTAACAAAACAATATATGCAACCATTAGTATAGATTTTAGTCCAATATTTAAAATGCTGTATGGTGTATTTATAAATGTACTAATTGCATAAAGAACTATAGTTACAGCTGTATAGAGCCCGATCGTCTTCAAATCGTAATTTATCGGCATGTGTTTTTGACCGTAATAATACGAAATAACCATGATGACAAAATAACAAACAAAGGCAGCCCAAGCGCAGCCCATATAGCTGTAAATTGGAACCAGAACGATATTCAATGCTATTATGATAGCAGTACCTACAATCGAAAACCAGGCACCATACATAGTTTTATCCGTTAGTTTATACCAAAGTGAGAGATTGAAAAATATTCCCTGAAAAATAAATGAGAACATGACTATTGGAACTACTTTCAACCCGACCCAATAATTGTGCTGTATAACATATTTAAAAATATCCATATATAGAACCATTCCCAGAAAAATAAACAGAGCAATCAAAATATAGTATTTCATTGCATCAGCATATGTCTCCAGACTGTTTTTGTCTTTCTTTTGGGCAAAGATAAATGGTTCGTAAGAATAACGAAATGCTTGAGTAAACATTGTCATTACCAAGGCAATTTTAGACGTAGCACCATAAATTCCCAATTCCGATTCGCCCCCTTTTCCATGCATTAAAAACGGGAAAAGAATTTTATCCAGTGTTTGATTCATTATTCCTGCAATACCCAAAACTACAAGTGGTAAAGAATACTTGAGCATTTTTTTCAACAATTTTACATCAAACTCAAATTTCACTACAAATACATCAAACAATAAAGCAACGGTTACCATTGCGGTTGAAAAAATATTGGCGATAAATACATAACCAACACCATAATCCGGTTTATAAAACCAACTTATAAGATCCGGTGATTTTGTCATTAACCATGGACAAATGACCAGAAAAAAGATGTTGAAGAAGATATTTACAAAAATGGCAAATAAGTTTAAGGCAACAAATCGATATGGGCGATTAATGTACCGTAAGTACACATAAGGGATACAGCCAAAAGCATCCAACGCAACCACCGTTCCCAGCAAAGCAATAAACTCGGAATGATTGTGATATCCCAGTACATTGGCTATTTGATGTGAGAATAGAATGCATGAAAGAGCAAAAATTGTAGAGGTAGTACCTACTGCAATAAGCGTGGTGCTGTATACTTTACCTGCTTCTTCTTTATTTTTGTTCGCAAAACGGAGAAATCCGGTTTCCATGCCGTAGGTAAGCATAACCAGTAATAACGCCGTCCATGCGTACAAATTGGTCACAATTCCATAATCGGCCGAGCTGGCGAGCACGTATGTATAAAGCGGAACCATCATCCAGTTCAGGAATCTTCCCAAAATGCTGCTAACTCCATATAAGGCGGTTTCTTTCGCCAGTTTTTTCATTTGTTGAGCCATGTATCTAACAGATAATTTATTTCGAAAGCTGTAAGGATTTCAATTAATCTCGTTTAAAAAATTTCATTATTTTTTCCATGAATTTCATTTCGGCAGAAGGCTCAAAATCTTCCGGTTTCAGATAGCCGGACTCCATAAGCAATTTTACGGCTTCTTCGGCTTGCTCGGCCCGGACTTGAAGTTTAATACCACCGTTTGCATTGCTAATATAAGCACGATTACTTATTTCGTCTCTTCCGAAACATTCAATTTCAAATGATTCCAAATATGATTTAACCATTTCAAAGTCATTCGAACCGCTAAAAGTTCTTACTGTTACTAATTCGTCCATAGGTCAATAATATTAATGGTTTGTAATACTAACTTATTGTTTTGGAATTAAAAAAGCGTTCCTGTTTCTCCTAATTTTACTTTGCCCAGATGTTTATAAGCCAATTCGGTTACTTCACGTCCACGGGGAGTTCGTTTCATAAAACCTTCTTTAATCAGAAATGGTTCGTACACTTCTTCAATGGTTCCTGCATCTTCGCCCAACGCGGTGGCAATAGTTGTCAATCCAACCGGTCCACCACTAAATTTATCGATAATGGTGTTCAAAATTTTATTATCAATTTCGTCCAACCCGTATTTATCAATGTTTAGCGCTTCGAGGGCATAACAGGCAATTTCAATGTCGATGCTTCCGTTGCCTTTTACTTGTGCAAAATCGCGAACACGACGAAGTAAAGCATTTGCAA